>JRYF01002522.1_pt1 | contig 52943 bp, 32 predicted proteins | sample 235331 | NCBI WGS metagenome assembly JRYF01 (sample SAMN03074217, study PRJNA261475) | activated sludge metagenome | biome: Wastewater Treatment Plant; feature: Wastewater; material: Activated sludge; isolation source: activated biomass of a wastewater treatment plant treating hydrocarbon... ... | reverse complement strand
CGCTTTAGACTTCCGCTTATTAGGCTTGTCACTGAAAGATTTTTTACCTTTAATAGAGTTTGTAGTCTTCGCCCATTCAGACTGAGGCGGGCGAGTTGAATTTTCCGTTTTCACCTGGGTAAGATTTTTTTTCATTCTTTTTTCAAGGGCTCGATAAAGTTCACTAAACTCTGAGTCCCTGTGCATATCTGGAGTAAGCGTGTTCATATCCTTCAGGATATCTGTAAGCTCAGCGATGCGTGCCCGAATTCGAGTGTATTGATCTATGTCATTACGGATGCCCTGCAGATTAGCCATGCCAACCTCTCTCATAGCTTTGTCCAATTCTGCAATTTTGGCTTCCCAAAATTTCACATATTCGATTCTCTTTAGAGGATCATAAATATTTGCGTCGTTCAAAACCACTGGGAAAATTCGATCATGGAACTGTTTGCCATCGGCGATTTCCACAAGTTCAAACATGCAGTTTGGCGAGCACAGATACTTATCGCTGATGACTACGATCACGCAGTTACCTTGCCCAATGCGTTCCATGAATTCAGTGATCGAACCTTTGTACCCAAGGTCGCGTTTATCACGGACGATTATGATTCCACGTTTTTGCAAAGTCTGATCAATTTGATTAACAATGTCTTCACGTTCGCCACCCCATGCATAAGAAATAAAAATGGCATTTTCATAATTATTTGCTAATTGTTGATTTTTGGAGGAGTCACTGCTAGCTCCAGGCTGGTTAGTTTCCATGGAAAATCACCCTTTGAGTGTAGATAGATCGCCATAAATATCGCTCAGACGAGAAAGGTCCGCCTGTATTTGTTTGAGATGTCGTTTGATCTTTGCGCTTTCCTGTTGGAGTTGCATAATATATTGCTCAATTTGATTTCTATTCGACTGATTTATAAGATCCAATTGCTTGCGAATCGATACCTGATTGCTATTAACCCAGTCTTTAAGATCACTATTAAGTTGCGTTCGCAGTTTTTGCATATAATCGTTGATGGCCTTCTGGCCAGCCTCTGCATACGCCTTGCGAGTTGCTGCTATATCAATTATCTGCTTATCTTTGGAACTGCCACCAATAGCGCTACCAATCGCTGCTCCAGCTGCCGCGCCCATAGGATTAAAGCCAGACAACACCAAACCAATTAAGCCACCTACTACCGCACCACCTACATTTGCTTGACCAGATGAGTCCGTTGTCTTGACTATCTGCGTATTCAAAATGATATCCGGGACAGAGTCCAAGTTAATCGAGGCAGATATACGTGGTGGTGCCACGTTAGTTGGGCTCGTCTTCCATACGGACTGAATGTCTTGTATAGTTTTCCGAGAAAGATGTTGAATGTCCTTCTGCACCATCTCGCGGGCTTCACGCAAAAGCATCAACACCTTGGCAGCTGCCTTGGTCTGTAAGTCTTCCATCGCCGCACTATTGACAAAGATGTTATAAGCCGAGTGCACAGGATCGCTGGCCTTTTGAGCACTCGCACGAGCATACAACTGAAACTGACTAAGCAATGATGAACATTGATCATAGATTGGCAGAGAATGTTTTTCGTTGATAGTCAATTTAGTTTGCTGCTCAGCCACAGCAACATCAAGGCGCATTAGTGATTCGCGATCTGCTTGTATCAGCGACTCAAGTTGTTGTTTCAGATGAGTAATACTAGAACGCAACATGGTGTGGCGTTTTAGAGCGATAGCACGTTCCCGATCATATTTTAAGAACGAATTTAAGTCCTGTTCAAAATCAATGAAACCACTTGCCTCTAGATCAGCGGGATCGTTGCTGCCCTGATACGCTTGAAATCGAAGCGATGAAACAGGATATATTTTTGGCGAGATAACTCCAGAGATGTTTTCTAGCGCGTCTTGATTGAATTGGAGTCTGGTGAGCCAATCCTTATGACTATCAATCTTAGTCTGGACGAAAAAGACTCTCCCTACCTCACGCATAACCTCCCGAACGAATTCACATTCCGCTTGACCTAATAATGGCTCGCTGGCCATAATGAAAATAGCAACATCAGCTTCAGCCAAGCAGCGCAATGCAGGTGCCCGATGTTCACTATAGACGCTACCAATTCCTGGTGCATCTAGAATATCTAAACCAGCTTCTAGATAGGGCGATGGATAACGAATGTGAATTGCCTCCAACCCTTTAATTCGTGCAGTATCTGTAGCCACAAATTTTCTTGTCTCTTCCATAGTCGCACGAAGTGGTTCCGCGCCAGTAAAATGTAGCTCTGCACTCGGCTTACTGCCATAACTAAGGCGCGTATAAACGGCGGTCGTTGGCAAGTAACTTGTTGGTACAGCATCGGCGCGTAGGAGGGCATTGATAAATGTGCTTTTGCCACGTGAGAACGCTCCCAATACTGCTAACACAAGCTCACCTTTATCTTGTCCATCAATCATTAATTGCAGATTGGCCATTTGTGTTGCTACGCCATCGAACCGTTTATACCTCTTAAGAATTGAATGAACTTCTAAGAGTTGATCGTCCGCGTTCATTTGCGTGCTTTTTCTACTTGGGCCAGATGGCGGACTTACTGATTTGGAGCGCGATTTGCTAGCCTTGGATAAAGGTGATAATGACTTACCCTTTTCCGAAATTGCCTTTCGAGACCCGCGAGGCAATTTCTTTTTAGGCAACCTGCCAATTGACTGTTTGTTCACTGACCACCTACCTTCATAATTTCGACTATTTTATTTCTTCTTTGCACCTGATCGGGCGGGCTTCTTTGCCGTAGTTTTGCTTTTCGGTTCTGGTTTTTCCTTTTGTCGTGGTGATGTCTTATTCTCACTTTCATTAGCACCACTTGATTGCGTTAGTTCTTCCACAGGTTGCGCGCCAATTATCTCAATTTGGCCATTACTAAGCTCGGTGATTGTTTTAGCTACTTGGTCAAGTCTCTGATTCAACTCTAGTAGTATTGCTTTCTGCTTGGCGTATTTTTGCATCTCTATAGCATGATTCAGATGCCCACTTTCTTTTTCATTTATTTGTCGGTGTAGTTGGGTGAGCCGAGAATCGAGGTTGTTGGTCACCGTTTCAGAAATTGACTTTTTCAATTGATCGCCATTTTCACGAAAAGCTCTTTCGATGAACTGCCGCATTCCAAGCACTCTCTCTCCATTTGGCTTCACATAACCTTCAACAACTGCCTGGTAAAGATTCACGTTATTATCTTTTATCGGATCGAGCAGCTTTGCTTTGAGCTCCTTCCTTGCCTTTTCCTTGAAACCAAAGGCTTCCTTCATCATCGGGAAAAGGCCGGTAACGAATGGCAGTAGGAGCAAAGCTCCAGGAATTGCAGTTCCAAGGCCAAGAACTACAGCCGCTATCCCAACAGTACCAATCCCTGCCGCGAAACCTACTCCTCCGCCAATTACCGCTTTAAAGGCAGAATTCCATTTAATATCGCCATACAATTTATCAGTTGTTGTCGGCGCTTTCACTTCCATACGAAGGCCATAATCCAAGGCCGATTCTAATTGCTGAATCGTATCTAGAATTTCCTTCATAGATTCTTCAACACGGGCAGACAATCGTTGTGCACGCGATCGAAACCTATCCTCTTTGCGGGTAAGCCAATTAACACTCACTTCTTTGATCACCGGTTGAATATAATCACCCGCCTTATTGAGTTTAGCCAGACTATCAAGCTTGTCAATGGTTGCTTCTACACTCTGTCTAATATTTGCAGGAAGGTCTTCTACACCAGAGACACCATCATCAGTCATTTCTTTTATTTGATCATCAATAAATTTCAACAATTTATTTCGTAAGTTACTTATCTTTTCTTTATCCCGCTGCAAGCGTTCCAACTCAACACGTAAAGTATTCAAATCGATATCAAGTGCCTTGATATCGTTTTCCACTAAGTTGAAAATATGGCTCCAATAATTACGGGCCGTATCATAGGGAGTCTGTAGTCGCGCCACACCGCTCGCACGAATCAAGAATGACTCCAAAGCGAGGAGAAATTCAGGAAAGCCACTGGTTTCAAAATTGCCTTGCAGTGCCTGCAGTGCAGATACCGCGTATAAGTTTTCCACATGCAACTCAGCCTGAGATTCGATCGTAGCGCGGACAAATTCGAGCATACCTTCCAATTCTTCAGGTGATCGAGCCATATCCTTTTTGGTCAACACAAAGAATATTTGCCCAACATACTCACGGATATAACGCAGGAACAAAATATCACTTTCACCTGGACCAGGATCGGCTTGGACCAAGAAGAGGGTCGCATCTACTGTTGGGATTACCTCGTACGTCACTGCCTTGTGTGCGGGAAAAACAGAACCCAGCCCCGGAGTATCACAGACCTCCATCTCTCGGGTTTTTAGAAAATCTGAAATACACCAGACTTCGACTTCCTGAATCTGCTCCGCAAGGGACTGCTGCTCTCCCTTCAACAACGTACGATAATTTGCTGAAGCATCACTAAAGGATGCATCGCTCGTGAACTGCGCCAGCTCGCGTTTCAAATTAACAGTTTCAGTTACAATTGGCGACTTCCCCAGTCCTTTAACAAACGTCACACGAAAACGTTCCGGCTCGCCATATCTGAGAATTGTACGAGCTGCAGTGTTAGGGCGAAAGTCGGATACTAACACTTCCCGGCCCAGTAACGCATTAACCAATGTACTCTTGCCGCGCGAAAACTCACCTACAACCGCTACGCGGAAAGGTGCGCTAGCTGCAACTTTCCTGGCTCGCTTATTAAGAATATCGGCTAAGGAATACTTGTTAGGTGTTTTGTTAGATCCGCCTTGACCAGCATCCTCCTCACCGCTGACTATCATTTCACCACGCTGACGTGCAATTTCAGCAATATCATTTAGAATGACGGCTAGCTTATTGCGAGCATCTTTGAATCGAGTCTGTTCTGTATTTTCTTTTAAAGACGACATATGGTCCTCCTTGAATACCTACTCCTCATTTTGTATCTTATCCAGCTCTTTTCGAATATCATCCAACTCGGCGTCGAGTTGATTTAGTTTGTCATCTTCCATTTTTTGTTCACCAGAGAAAGTCCTTCCTTGTGACACAAGCTGGGTGATCACCGCGTCAAAGCGCTCATACAACAACACTTTTAATTGGTTGGCATTTCGCTGAAAGTTATCTTTGAAGCCATGCAAAATAACCGAACGAATCTCATCAAGAGATCGGCCGGGAACAGTTGCTGGGCTAGGCTTAGTTAAAACAGTCCAGATTGCAAGGGCAACTAACCCACCGACTGACACAGATGCTACAAATCCCAGGCCACCTTCGAGTAATAGAAAATAACGCGTTGCAAGTGTAGCAGCTACTCCACCTCCGACTATGCTAATAGTTTTAAGTCTGTTTGGAATCTCCGCTGTTCGATATGTAGATGTAGTTAAACGAGCATGTACTGGACTCAAGTTCGGCGTTAATTCAACTGATTGGTCAGTCGCATGATGGATTTCCTCCAGCACATTTTGGAATAGTCGGACTAATCTAGAACGTGCCCGCGTCTCTTCTTGGCTCAACCATTCTTGTAGCAGACGATCTGCATCTGATGGGAGTAGCACTGATGTTTTGAGATCATTTTTGAGTGTGTAGGCTTTCGCATCAAAACTATCAGTAATAACATCCATCATATCTGCTATTTGGTCATCAATGACTGACTCGATCTGTTTACGTGAGCGCTCAAGTTCTTCTCGTTGCCGCTTCAAATGCTCGTCATCTATATTTGGTTCAAGCTCAAGTGGTGATGTATTCTGTTTAGCTTTTGCTACATCGACAGATCCCTGTAGAGAATCAATCACGAAACGCAGTTGATGTATCGAAGAGGTACCCTCTTTAACTTCAGTTGGTTCACTCACCAAAGCGCTAATATCTTCTAAAAACAATAACCAATCGCCATTGGAGCTTTTGACTGGATGTTGGGCAGATCGGTCATTAAGCGCATTCCGAGCAGACAGTTTGTAGATCTTAGGCGTCAGGCGAAGCTCAAGAGTAGCTAGCTGTTCTGAAACAAAATTCGTAACTATATCTTGCTCAGGTACGTTTATCAAATCGATCTTATTGACGACAATTAACAAATTTCGAATATGCTTGGGTAACCCCTTTAAAAACAGCGACTCCATTTCACTAAGTGCCACACTGGCATCTAGCAAAAACACTACATCAGTTGATTGTGCCAAAAGCTGCTCTGTGACTTGGCGATGGGCCGGGTTGATATCTCCTAATCCGGGGGACTTGAGAAGTGTCACACCAAGGGGAAGAGATTCAATAGGTGCTTCGATTTCAAAGTAATCTAATCGTGGTGCATTGGACTGCTCAATGGCGGCTAAGGCCTCATTAGTAGCTTCAATTGTGCTTTTGGTGCCATCAACAAAGTGCGCGTCAACTAAGAGCTGTTGACCTACGGAAACCTTTACGAAGCTTTGCTGCATAGGCAACCCGCCAGAGGGAAGTAAATCAATTCCTAACAAGGCATTAATTAGTGTGGTCTTGCCACGGCCAAATTCACCAATAAACGCGATAGCTGCGCCACGTACGTGTGATACTGTAGCGGACTCCTTGAGAGATTCGACCAGATCATAACGCCCAACTTGACCAGCGATATTGCTCAATCGACTTGATAGATTATCAACAGATTCTTGTAACATGATCTTCGTCTCCTCAAGCAGGAGTGAACCTGCTAAGCGAATGTCTGTTAAGCCATGAACAACATACACCACAAAGCCCAATTTGGATGATGCCTATTATAAATCTCATTTTTCCACATGTACAATCTGATCAAATGCCAGTCGACTCGATCCTTCCCCACGTCCAGTTTGTTTTTGAACGCCAAGCCAGACCCAGACGCGCCCATCGCGCCATCGTGTCCGTTGGAAGGACTGCATAACCTGGATACCGGCGCGTGGAACTTCTTCCTCGTGCACATAATAAGCTGTGAGAGACGACTGATTCATCCCTTCGTGCAATAGAGAAGTGCGCGGACGAATCTTCTGTGGAGAATTCGTATCGCCTTCCAAGATGCGCAATATGGCCGCTCGCTGTAGTTGAATCTCGCGATTGTCATCCTTGATATGCACGGGAATGAAGGGGATCCAATGTTCAGGGACTGTATTCATTATCTGGTAGCGAATTGCGGCATTATATGTAGCAGGCGCTGCCAGTTGTAGCAAATCGCGGATCTCCTCCAGGCGTTTTTCCTCGTCGCTTGTTCGCGTTATCTTTGCCTCAAGGACTGATTTCTCCTCTTTAAGTTGCTCAATAAGGTCCTCTAATAGTTTCTCATAGAACTTGAGCGTTTCCATCGCCGCTTCTGCTCCAGGTTTGCTATCGCCAATGGCAAGCGGGATGATTTTTTCGATACCCCAGACCATATTCGCCAATTCATCTCGAATGAAAACTACCTGCTCAACTGGCTTGCCCTCTTGAGTCTTTGGTACGGTAGGCAGGAGCAAAAGGCTAGTATCTGCAGGCTCGCCCATGTTCCCTTTTGAATTGAGCGTAAACATACTCCAACGCTGCCAGGCATCATCCGCGCCATTGCCTGCCGCTTCGATCCAAAAGCGCTCCCCAAACACATTTGTTACTGCCAAGCCTTTGATGCGCGCAATCGAACCCACTGGTAGTGTTTGGGGGACCAGGAACCAGTCGTTAGCATAGACCAGACCGAACTCTGGCACCAGCATTTTATCAATGTCGGTCGTGTCTGGTTTGATATCGCCAAAGTTTGTTCGGCGATCTTCAAATGTCCACCAGCGGGTGTTAGGCATTCCGTCGAAGACTATCTGTGTCGGGATGAAGGTCCTTGTGATCGTGCCTCGGGGATCTGTTGTGTTGGCATCTCCACCTAGTTCAGAAGAACCAAGATCAATATCAAAGTTATACCAATCCAGTCTTCCGTGATAATACTCTTCCGCACTTAGAACTTTCTCACCATCGCCTTCGGGCGCAGAAACGGCAAACTGGTATTCAAGGCGGTCGGGGAGCCAGGCATCTTCATCTGGATTTGGAGGCTGGTAGAACAGTTTTTCAAACCAAGCGATGAATTTACTAGCGCAGGCTTCCATCGCTATCTTATGTTGATTATTGGTGATGGAATTGATGCCATCATACGGCTGCCGTCCCTCTGCACCAGTTAAGTAGAAGTAAAGTTTTGCACCATCCATTCTCCTGCCGGCTACGGCAGCGAATGTTGCCCAAACTTCGGGATGCGCACATAAATACGCATGATTAGAGTCCGTCGATTTTGGCAGCTGAAAGGAATACTTATCGATAAACACTTTGGAATAGTTGCCGATATCCTTTATCAGCTTGAGCCATTGGCGACCCATCAGCAGACGTACATCAAGCGAGATATCTTGCTCAATCGATTTTGCTAGTTCATTTTCAGTAACCCACTGATACTGGGTAAACGGGATCGGTTGGCGCTCCACGTGCGCCTCTAGTGGAACACCATCTTCAAAAGGCTGCGTTGTGTGTCCCTCTGGCTGGTAACGTGTCAACTGTGTCGTGGCGATATGCAGTTTGGCAAACACGGGCGATCCGGCATCGTCGCCATTGAACTCGCCCATTTGCCACTGTCGTGTCAGCATCCAAAGTGCATCCCGGACCTCCGCTTTAAGCGCCCGATCAAAATTATTGGTGCGAGGTCGTCCTTCTAGTCGATTCCAGGCCGTGACTTCAGGATAATCCTTGTTTTGGATCGCAACCTTTATATCCTTGATGACATACTTATCGTTCATGAATCACTCGCATTCAGCTTTTCCATGACGCCAATATTGCTGGCCAGATTTGCGGAGATAGATATTTCGCGCAGCGTGTACGCCATGAGAGTCGCAGGCAATAACCGATTTAACGGAGTTTCATCTACCTGAGTCGGTTCAACTGCGCGGATTTTGGCAAGATCAAGTGTTTCGTTGAGAGCATCTACTATGTCTTGCCACACCCATTTGCCAGTAAACTTTGAAGGCATTACCAGCAGCATCACCTGTGGAGGCTCAGTGCTTGGTTGGTCGAAATTAAACGTAATGCCTGTAGTTTCTGTTTCATACCACTTCTTTTCTTCCTCCTGCGGTTGGTCGAGCTTAAACGCAATGTCTTCAATTTTTTCGCGTCTCGGAAGCACTTCTGTCCATTCGTCTAACAACAGCCCACACTGTTTCTTAGTTTTATCGAACGACTTTGAATCCATTGCGTAATGTGCCGTATAGAGCAGCCGGTCACCTTCTATCCTAAACGACTCATCTCGTGGAAACTCCATTGCAACCCAGGAATCACCCGCTTTGAAGGGGAATTGAATAGGCTTCAGTTCTGGTTCCGTTGCCCCAACCGCGCCTGCAAGCATAACAACTCGTTCCCAGTGACGGAGTTTCTCGCGCACGCGCGCGGCGCCGTAAAGCCAGTCGTCTACTGGAAAATCGACCTTTACTGTATCTTTCAAGTGCTTCAACAAATCGCCGCTGCCGCCCAATGCTTTTGCCCATTCGTCGCCCTGTTCGGGGGTCAGGATGAACTCTGGGATCAAATGAAAGTCGTCACCCAAAAGTGCCTTAGCAGCTTCCTGCAATGCCTTGGCGCGAATCGAGGCGCGTGCCGCCGCGTCATGTTCGTCAATTTTCTTCTGTGCATTCTTGATCCGAGCATCGACTTCTTTGGCAACGCCTTGAGCGATGCGTAGTAAATCCCCAGCGAATGTGATGGTGGCCTGCTCTATCTTGTTGATTTCATCAATCTCAGTCGTGACCGCATCCAAGGAGCTGACAGGTAGTAATTTGTCGAAACCCGAAAGTAATGTCGCCAATGAATCTGTGGTTGTATAGAGCAAATCTGAAAAGTTCGTCTGCTTATCTTTGAAGATCTTCCGTTTGTTTGTCAATGCAGCGCGCAGTTTCTGCAGGTCGGCTGATGTGATGCTCGAGCTCACTGTAGTAAGTTGGGTGGAGATCTCTAGTTCGGCACGTTGGAGCAGAGCGTATTTCTCTTCATTCGATGGTGTTCCCGTAGGATGATCGTATTGATCGATCAGTGCATCGAAAGTTTTCAGTTTATTATCCCAACGCTTTACCAGGGCTTTAATTTGCTCGAAGATTGTGGTGAATTGCTGTGCTTTCCAGGCATAGGCAAAACCCCAACCCGTCTGGGGAATGCCGAAGCTGCTTGCTGGTTCGAGCAACTCCACCATTCTTATGATGAATTTATCAATGTTTTTATCTGTGCTTTCTATCAATTTAGCGTGAAGATTGGTCTCATCTTTGAGGACAGCGTCCAATTCAGTTATAAGTTTTGTCAGGTCATCCTGTGTTAAACTAGGATCATTGAGCAACTTCTTCAAAGTATCTTGGAGTCCGGAATTCTTATTGTTAGTAATGCGGGACCGGTCGACATAGACTGCCTGTTCTTGCGCCTGGCTGGCTTCGTTGTGAAGCATGACATCGTTCGCATTCAAAGGTCGTGAGGCTAGCACCAAAGCGCGCAAACTTTGGACCAGTGGCGCCAATTCGAAAAAAGTGATCTTTCCATCAACTGTGTCGGTATAACGAATTTCGATCTGGGCATCTGGACGCGGCGCAGAATTTGTTAGCACATGTCGCGTAATTCGGTCATCGAGTTCGGTCATGGCCTGTTCGTTCTCCGGGCGGACGAGATAGAGGAGATCAAGCGGCTGTAACTGAAGATCTTTCCAGGACACTTTTCGTTCTATAAGGTTGCCCTTCAAAGGATCTTTATAGGCTACATTGCAAACCAGGTTCGCTGCATCTGGAAAAACCGATACGAGCCATTTGTTCAAGGCGGGCTCCCCCTTAGCGCGCGGGGTCATACCAATACCGGTCACAGGGCTATTACTTGGATCAAGCCCAGCCTCAAGCTGTAAACCGACTCGGTGTGTCAGGGTAATGCCGCTACGCGGCGTCTGGATTACATCCGGAATAGGTGGAAAACTGCTCTTGCCATATGCATCGAGCGTGGCGGCGGCACGGTCGTAGTTACCCTGCACAACCTGATGCACGCTCTCAGCTAGTGCCAGATCAGCCAGAGCATCGTGAATGTCCAATAACCTATCAACTTCTGCGTTGATCGCATCTTTTTGCGCTTGAGTCGCGTCAGATGGCAAGGACTTGCCAAAGGGATACGTTCTTTTTCCAGGCTTTTTGGCTTCTTCGATCAAGCTCAAACCATCTATGACATTGCGCGCTTCCTGCACTTCGATAGAGGCTGAAGTGACATCGGGTGCATTGTCACTGGATTCAACAGGCAATTTGAGGTGATTTGCGCTAAGTGGGAATGCCTTCCGCAACTCGAAGATGAACCCATCCAACGTCAATTCGTCCTCAATATTGTTAACCAGATTATGCCGGTCATGAAGCCGACGTTCTAGTTGATAACCGAGCAACGCGCCGAGGCTTTGCCCATTCCGAATGCCTTCGATAAAAGATAGGGCAAGCCTTACCCGCTCGGATGACAGATTAACTGCAAGCGTCTGAGGATTCTCTTTTGTGGCATTAACAAGATAACCGTTGCGCAATACGGCTGCTGTGACCGCATGGTTGAGCGAAGGTGCATGGATATACCCACTGTTCGAGCTGTCGCGCATGAGCTGAGGAAGTGAAGGTTCCCCTGCTTGCGGTTTGGGATTGAAGATGCTGTCCAGATCCTCTGGCAACTGCACGGACACAAGCGTTTTATCTTCCGGGCGCACATTCTCTAGCCAGCCATAAGCGCCCAAATACACGCCGCCTTTCTGTTCAACTTGGTCGCTCGCTATAATGGCGGCCGCGCAACTCTGCCAACTGATAATTTACCAGTCCGAGTTCCCAAGCGTCCAGACGGTAGGAACAGCAGTCGATATGTTCTGCGAACAATCGCTCCAGGCGCGCAGTTGGAACTTTCTCCAAAAGTTCGATTGCCCTCAATTGAGCCATTAGGTCGACCAACCAATGCGGTATTGGTACAACATGGGTAAGTGGGGGTGTTGCTACATCGCGTAACCTCTTCGAAATGGCCTGCTCTACTGTAATGGTAGTGTCTGTACCCGGTTCCTTGTAATCTGCATACAGATTCGCCCAGCGGCTTTCACTGCTCTGTGCGGCCTGGCTAATGTGGATGAAAGGAGATTCTTTTCGCAGCGCTTGTGCAGTCTCGCTGGAGAGCAGGTTGGCATCCAACTGAAAGCGGATGCCAGTTTCCCAGAAAGCATTCATCAAGGCGTAACGCATCACAATGTATAAGAGTGCCTTCGGTGGTTTACCATCCTTGAAGCCAGCCTGCGTTCGCAATGTATCAAGTGATTGCACGCTGTCCGCTAGCCATTTTAGATAATTCCGTTTGCCATCCTCCGTGTAGGCGCGGATTCCCTCGGTTTCGGAGAGCGGGCGATCATCAATTACTGGGCCTTTCAGAAGTTGGGCATCTGCCCAGGACACGAGTTTCAACAGATCGGGAATTTCTTCGCCCTGATAGCCCAGTTGGAGAAGTATCATGAAGGTGGTCAACGCGTCCTCGACCTCCTTATTGTTCAATACCTCAAGGAGCACGTTGAAGAAATCTCCGCCAATGCCTAATAAGTTGGCGAGGTTATACAGGTGATCGGCACTCTGCGCATTTCGACTGTGATACTCCACCGATGAGGGATGAAGACCTAATATGCTGAGAAGGATCTTGTGTGGATCACCCTGCTTGCCAAGATAATCAACACCCTTTGCTGTTTCATCCCAACCCTTTACCATCTGCTCCCACCAACCATGCGCTACTCGCACTCGCTGATATATATTCGCAACAAGTGAGGACTTATCTCCAGCCGTACTCACTACTGAAATGCCGGGCGAATCCACTGTACCGAACCAGCTAATGTGAGAGAAGGTAGTAGTAGGCAGAATGCCGTAAGGTTGATTGCCGATACGTATGGCAGGAACTATCCCTCGCCCACTGACGTAGTCGGTGAAGAAGGAGCCTACCTTCCGAATCGTTTCCGAATCTAGCGCGGGCCTGAGCATCGTATGCAACATATAGCCCAGTGTACCGGGGAACAGGGCACGGTTCATCGCCCGCGCTTCCAACTGGTCGGTGCGATTTCCATGCAGAGCATACATGCAGACATCGCGATTGATGCCCAAACACTCAGCCAACCATTGCCCATCGGACTCTTGCGACCAATCCCCACTGACCAGGACAGGAGACTGACCTTTAAACTTGCCTTTCACATAGAGTTCAAACGTATCATCAGCATCTTGGGACCGACTGAAGGCCGCCCCGCCAGTTTCGGTATTGTTGGTTGGTGTTCCTTGAGGAAGAAGGCTGAACCCCTTGTTGCTGTTTTGATGGTTCAGCAACAGCGTCTGCAGCAGCTCTCTACCGCCTTGTTCGTCGGCACTCAGGCGCACGCCCAGCACAAGCAGGCGATCGAAACCGTCTTTTAGTTGAGCGTTTTGCAAATCACTGCTCTTTATTTTAAAACCCAAACCCCATTCAATTGCACGATTAAAATCAACCATCCAGCGAATGTCATCGCCAACAGACAAATTACCATCCTCAGATTTCAATTCGCCATTGGACGAGCCTGACGGATCAGGCGTCACGATCAATGGCGAGGGGATAGGGTTGCCGACCTTTTTCAGCACCTCTTTGCCCTCCTTAAATCCGAGCAGCACCAAGCAGTCTGGCATGATGTTCACTCGTGCGGGCTGTGACCAGGAATGACGTTTTGTAGCTTGTTGATCTGCCGTGGGAAAGACGATGAAAGCAACGCTCGAATTGACTTCATTTTTCTTTTTGTTTCCTAGCGGCTTCTCGCTAAAATTGAATGGGGGATACGCCTCGATCAATTCAATCGCACGATTTTCACCGACCACACCTTTGAAGGTGTTCAACGCGGTAACTTCTTCAGACTGTTTGCCATCCGCCAGCCAGATTGCTTTCCAGTAAGTTGCTAGTGCTATGGCGATCTCCGGATTGAGGAGGGGGTACATTTGCTTTAAGGCAGCAGCACGTTCTGCGTCTAAGGCATTAATGGCGGTTGCGGCATCATCCTTATTGGCCAACGAGACCGCATTCCAGTAACTAATCAGCGGTTGTAATTCCTCCTGGATAAGTTTCTGTTCCGTCAAAATAACCAGAATCACATCGCTGGAATTCTGTTTGGTGGGCTCCGCACCCGCGTTCAGGGGGCGGTAATTACGGATGATCCAGCGCGCCCGCCCTGGGCCGTGACTCGAAACCAGCCCGCGCCAGGCGGCCTGTTCCTGATCCTCATTCCCACCCGCCACCCACATCCGGGACCAAAATACTTGGGCATTCTTCACTTCAGTTTCTGAAAGCGTTGGCTCGAACGAGTCCACCGCACAGTCATCGGGGTAGACGCGTACCCAGAATTCATCCAGATCAAGCCGGAAGCGCGTTTCGATGCGCAGAGGCAGTAACAGAAATGGGTACTCATCATTCAGTTGGGAAATGTTCTCGCTCGGGTCGCTGAATGACGCAAACGTCTGGAAGACTGACTTTTCCAAAGAAACAGAACCCTGATAACGCTCCGCCAATGTTTTTTCTGCCTTTCGTGCCTCTTCTAACTGCTGTTCAATCTGAGTTCTGAGCTCAGTGTGTGCATTGTTCTCCGGATCGAAGGCACGGTTCAGGCGCGCATTATCCGCTTCAAGCCGCTTTATATACTCGCGGACTTCAAAAAGCAGTTGGCTGGTTTCCGCTTTTTTGATTCGAGCGTCGTATAACTGTTTCCGTATCTCTTGTGGATCAGACATCACTCGCGCTCCAATCTATGTCTGGCTCAATAATTCGGCAGCATGAATAGCAACTAGCACTGGAGTTTGGTACAGGATGTAGGCCAGGTCTGCTGAATTGGTATTCTGACTCCAAGCTACCTGAATGTCTTCCTTGTATTGTTGCTTTATACTGTTGTCGGTTGGCTCTGTTGTAGGAAGTGAAATAGTGTTGGAGATTGTAATGAACGCTCCAGGTTTAGCTCCGGGCAACACATCTTCCCAGGAAAGATCATTCCAGATATTGCGCTGAGTTTGTTTGTTGATATCCAGGCCGAACCGCGGTTCACCAGGACGATCCTTGATAACGAAGAACCAGCCAGGATCATCGGGTTTTTCTTTCGTTTCGCCCTTCGCCTCATCAATAGTAAGATCGAAGCCAAAGAAATAAATGTCGGGTTCGACCTTTGCTTCGTACAGTGGTGTCTTGATAAATTCACGCGAGGGATTATCGCCTACCTGATCGAAGGGCGGATCAAGCTGGCGTATTTTGGACTTGTCAATGGTGGAATCAGTTGTAGACTTGGTTTGCCATTTCGCCCGGTGCGCATAAATCACCGCTGTCGGGTACTTCTTCAACAATTCTCCACGGATAACGAGGACGGCCTTTGCTTGGCCTGTGCCCGTTTGTGCACGATTATCATGTTGACCAAGCTTGGATGTTCGTGACCAGCGATGGATCGCGGGAATATCGCGCAGCTTTTCCTTCAAATCCAGCCGCTGCGCGGCAGTCAGGTTTGGATCTGTGAAGAAACTGCTCACATCCCAGAATTGACGGAAATAACTGCCGCGCTGATCGGTTGGGTACTCGCGCCATAGCAATTCGCGCGCGAATTCGTGGTTCAGCCCCATCATGTAAGCTTCAATGAACTTCGGGTTAGTCTCCAGCAGTGTGATACTGTTCTGCTCGATGCGTTGAATATTCGGCAGAAATAAGTCCGATGAGATTTCAACCAAAGGTTTATACATAGGTGTGTCGAATTCGGGATAACCCCACGCTTCCTTGAAACCTTCGGTCATATTGTCTGTGATACGCTCCGGCAATAGAACAGAGTTCAAAACACGCTGAGGGATGGCACGGTCGGGGTCAATGGCTTCCATGGTTGCCCCGCCGAGTTCAGCAAGGTTAAGTGTCTTGCGTTCTGGCTCACGACCTGCCTCAATGGTCACTTCGAAGAGCAAGTTCGCGTCGCGTAAGGCTGTCTTGAAACGTTGTGCTTCAACACTATCATTCGTTCCAATTGTCGGTATGAATTTGTCTTCCGGTTGGGAAAGATGGAAATCAGGACTAAGGGGCAGATGATCTACTGCATCGGGTGTCTGCTTGTCTGGGCGGATTGAGTCGATGCGATCTAGCGCCTGCTTTGTCTGATTGAGAAAGCGATAGGCCGCCCACAGTCCGCCAATGACTGCGATGCCGATGGGAACACACACCACAGTGAAAGCAAAGATCAATGTCAGCAGAATAACAACCACAATCAGTGCAAGCGGAACATATACCAGCCAAGGATAATGACGCAACCATTTCAAAAGGAATGGAGGTAGGTTGCCCGGCAATTTCTTAGTCAGCCTGTCTGAAATGTCTTCAGTGGTCGGCAGACCGGGTGGTGTCAATTTAGGCGGCGTTGCCTGGATCTTGAGACTGTTGATGCGTGTGAGCAGATTGCCCGGCTGAGCATCATCTTCGCTCGGATTGTCTTTGAACTGAGCCGTACGCATCAGTCGCCCACCTGGGCGCAATGCCGTACGCATGGCTGTTGAGATGAGCGAAGGTGGGATGACACTCTGGCTGAAATGATGATGGATCGTGAACCCCTCCATCACCACACGCCGATGCACGGGCGCTGTCAACATCAAAGCCTTTTCGAAATTTTTCTCGAACAGTGGTTTCAGATGGTGTTCATACCAAATCCATGCAACTTCTTTAGCTAACTGTGCCTGGCGGATACGGCGGTTTGCCTCTAATACATCACCGATCTGCTCCCAGGCAGCATCCACGTATTCTTCTTGCTTCTCCTGAACGATACGTGTGCCGAAACCAGCTGTAACGCGATAGCGCGGATCAAGGTTAAGATTATGTACCCAATTGTCATTTGGTACAAGTTTATTTCCAGCGCGGTCGGTGAGAAGGCGCTCTGTGAGCGCATGCCACCGCCCATAGATCGGAGGTGTGATCACCGGATCTGCATTCTCTTCCACGCCTTCTTTGGCATAATCATCGGCGAGATTGATGAGTTTAGCAATTTCCTGTTGGAAGTGACGAGGATACGTTACACCTTCATCGGGGCGATTATCCCAGTTGTCGTATTTTTCGAAATCCTTTAGATCATCGCCCTTAAGATCTTCCTTCGGCACGCGTAATGCACCGCCCAGTTTCAGGATCCCGTCAAGGTCATCAAGGTCATCATCAACGCCAGGCAGATTCGCACCTGGGTCCTGCACATCCATATCTCGCGCACCAACGCTCTTATCCACGGGCTTGTTTTTGAGCAGCCGTACCAGATACTCAAAGTCTCCGACTGTGCCTGTGCGAAAGTACCAGCGGTGGTAATAAGCTAGTTCGAGTTCTGCCTTTGTATTGCTGTCCCAAGCGCTTTGATTCGCGGCTAAATCGCCCTTTAGTTCCTCCCCCAATCCTGCCAACCGACCAGTTTCAAAGGATGGAACGAGAAACGCGTGATATGCCGTATTCTCTTCCAAATGGCGAGGACACACGATGCGCGAGTATGCCAGATCGGCATTTTCTTTAAGAGCCTCCTGTAGCTTGGGAAGAAAGACACTCTGGTCGGTCGAGACAATTTTGATGTCTGCCTCTGTATCCGGGAGTATCAGGCTGCGATTCACGTGCACATGCGCCCAAGCCCAGAGTTGGTCCGCGGGCGGCAAGACATTACTTGCTGCTACGTTCAACTTGATAAACGGGAAGGCTTGATTTCCAACTTGCTTCACCCCAGCTTCAAACTCATCTTCTTTCAAGACGACCAGCATGATCCAAGGTCGCAACCGATGTAGATTTGTATCTGGGGCTAACGGTGTATAGCGCCACGGAAAATCCTCATCATAAAATTCAATAAAGGCAAGATAATTCGGTTCAAAGTTTGTAATCCAGTTGCGCGGTTCGGTACGAACAATGGTGCGGCTATCAATGCCAAGGATATCACCAGGCCCATAAAGCTGAATTGGCCGGGAAATGGTCACTGGCGCTGGACTGCCATCGAGTTTTGTCGCTTCCAATTCGATCTCCACTTGGATAGTGGCGCGTAGCTTCGCGTTTTCATCGGAAGTAATGCTGTTAATGAGACCCTGGCGGAGGAAAGGAAGGAACGAATAACTAGGCCGATCGTTCATGCAACCACCTCGGACTGCGGGATAACCTGCAATGCATCGGCCTGGCTCGGGTCAGCCGCAATGGTCTGCTGCATATATTCATTCGCCATGGCCTGGCTCGGGAAGGTGGCATTGCCATTGAGGGCTTTGTTCGTTGACTGGAAGACGACCGTATGACCATCATTCGTTACCTTAACCCTGTCTTTACTAGGAAAAGGAACCATTTGCTGTTGATGTTGTTGCGAGAGGAGCGACTTACTTACACTCGCCCCCTGAAGGAAATGGTTAAACAGGCTGGCAACGAAGTTAGAAAAACGCTGCATGTATCGTTTGTAGTTTGTATCAATGATGATTTGTTCGTAACGGACAACGCGCCTGATAACCTTGCTTGAGCGAAGCTCCTGTCCCGTGACAGAAACTTTGATACCGCCTTTGATGGGCTGATAAGCAGGTGCAGAGAGCTTGCGCGCGTCATCAATATCCTCATATTGTGCGATCGCAAATTGCTCTAGAATATCAGTTTGTCCGAATCCGCTGGTAGAGACTGTTAACTTGAAATAGTTAGCATCGCTCGGTTTCTGATTACCAACCTTATTGATTGTCTTCTCAAGTGGCACGGCTTTCTGGCTAAGCTGAAGAGTCCCAGATGGGTGAAGAACAGTAGCGCTTGACTTAAAAGCATCCAATAGGGCTTGAACTAGTTGTTTATCAGGCTGCGAGGATACCTTGCCAAGTATGTTCGATTCGATCTTCGCGATCTCATCAGGCTGAGTTTCATCAGCAAGATCGTCGAGCCAGTTGCTCACATCCGATTGATCGTTCGCTGAGATTTTATCGAGGATTGCCTTGCGGATCACATCAGATTCTGTTGGTCGTAGCGTTACCAACAAGTTGTTGCTCGCTGGAAGCTCCGCCTTCCAATTCGAAACCTTTCCAAACTCAGCTGTCAGCAAAGGAATAACGTCAATCGGTGGCAGAGTCGTATCACGTTCCTCGCCCCAAGTGATATCAAAATTAGCCGAGACTTCGAAAAACAATAACTTAATCGAACCTGTTCCACGCGCCCGCCAGGGTGTCGGTCCCTCCAGCGAAAACTGTAGGCGTATACTCAGTGCATCGATCCCAGCAACCTTCAATGAGACCGAAGCGGAGACTTCCGCAATAAAGTAGAACGGCGAAAATTGGATGAGAACATCAAAGCCGAGATGTCCCTCAACCTTTACCGAATCAAATCCAAAGAATAATTCGGCATGTGCACCGAACTGAGCCGTATTGGAAGTGATGGCAAAGTATGCCATGACGCGAATGCGTGCATTCGACTCATTTAGGATGTTGATCGTAACTCGTACAGGACTTGGAAAAGGCAAGGGCGGTGGATTAAAGCTAGGATGAAAGCCGCCGACGGTAACCACGAAATTGGCGTCATCCCCGAACGCGACCAGCACACCCATCTCGCCTTCAATCGTCATGAAAAGCACACGCGAGTCAAATATACTGGCGAAGAAATAGACCCGTTTCTTATCAAACTCGATCACACCGGCAAAGTTGACGCGAAGCACGAGTACAATCTTGTCTTCGCTTGGTAAGATAGCTTGCAAAACCCCAACGATCGCAATATTACCGGGAATCTCGATAATAATGCCCAGCGAAAGGGTAATCAGAGTCGGCGTTCCCCAGGCAAGTTTCGCCATAGGACCAATCAGGAACTTACCCTGTTCGGGTGGAAAAATTGTCTTCAGATCGCTGATAATGCGTGGCGCGTTGGCAACAACATCCTGCGGAAACATGATGCTATTGATTGCGCCTGTACGAACTCCATCAACCAATGGTTGAAGGCGCATAGCGCGGTTCAGACCTAGTAGTCCACCCACACCAATAAGTTTGAAGCCAAAACCTAACTGAATACCTGTCGCAAACTCAGCAGTAATAATGATGAGAAGTGAGAAGCCTTTGGAGCCATCGGGCATGCGAGTGGTGACTATGCCAATAGCTTTGAGTGTGAGAAAGTCTTGGAAGACCAGTTCCAGCGCCCCGGCATATTCTTCTTTATCAAAGTCAAAGTAGAGATAACCCCCGCCTTTAACAACTCCAGCATTTATGGAGAGGCCAACTCCATTCGGCGGTTTGAAAGCGAACGCCAGATTCGCGGGGCCAAGATTGCCGCCTTCATCAGGAAAGTTAAGAGTGGTCTTCAGGCCCATGTTCTCGACCATACAAACCAGCGGTCCCAATTCCGCTTTTAATGTTGCCCCACCTTCAATAACAAAGTTTCCCTCCTGACTATTAAACCCGATAATAATGCCTTGGATTTCCAGCGGCCCCAAGGTGATATGAGTGGCCAATCTCAACTCAAGCCCACCGCTGCCGACAAAATAGAAACCCTGCCGTGCAGAAAGGCCCACAACAAAACCAGCCTCGGCATTGATCCCACCGGGTCCAAGAAGTGTATTGAGAAAACTGTCTCCTTCTCCACCAGTGACGACCAAACGAATGGCGTCAAGCTTCAGTTCAACCCCGGTATCTATGCCACTAAGCTGGTTGCTAGCAAACACCTTAAGGGTTGGGCCTTCAATCGCCAGCCGTGTAGCATCTGAAGTGCCAAAAAGAATAATCTCCCCTGTTCCCTCGCGCTGTTGAAGGCTCAATTGAGTGTCGAAAGTGGCAGCGTTCTGGGGCGTATTGAAAAGGTTGTTCATGAAATCAATGACGTCGGGGCGAACGATGATCCCGAGGCCAGCATCAACAGCTGCAGTAGATTTAAAAACAATTTCAAAAGTTTCGTTTAGATCAAAATCAAAGCTGGCAGCGCCAAATATATAAGGGATAATTGCAAAACCTGCTTTTTTGTCCTCTAATGCTTGAACTGATGTTACATTCAAGCCGAATTGGCTATAGGTGGAAGGGAAAATAGCATTTTGGAGAATGGGGAAACGGAGTTCCTTCAGGTTATCAGCAGTATTTCCTAAAGCCTTTTTGAGTATTGAATTCTGGTTGTACAAACCACCTGGAAGCAGAAATGCGCGCAGGACCTTATCAACATTACTGAAAAATTTATTACTGTCAAACGAAGTGTTCCACTCATAAACACGATCAAATAGTTCTGCTGGTTTTGAAATGAGTATCGGTAGAAGATCATAATGAATAGTGCGAAGTGCAGTTTCAGGCTGAAAAATAGAGCCGTCGGCCGACAACTCAGTTACATCAAAAATTCCCAGCAGCCTCATGACCGCATGGAACTTTGGGCGGTGGTGTTGTGTGTACTCGAAGATCAGATAATCCAACAATCGGATGGGAAGTTGATCCAGTCGGGCATTCGTGGTGAAAGTTGGAAAGGATGTAACCGCATCTTTCACAGCCTGTTCAAGAGCGATAATTTCCTTGGTCAATTGAACAATTTGCACGATTAAATCAGTCAAGACCTTGGCTTTGTCGTCATCACTAGCCTGATCGAATTGAATGATGGCTTCTATAGTAGCTCTTACACGTGCCACGAAACCAGGAAAGCCGGGAAAATCGCTGCCATTGGGCAGCTCATATCCTAGCTCTCGGAAGAGCGCGGTCACGCGGTAAGCAGAATCCGCAGAGACAAGTGGTTCAAAGACCAGTCCAGTTTCGCGGAAGATCGAATTTTGTGCGTTTCGGCTCATGGAATCACTTCTTCTAAGGTTTTGTTGTTATGATGCTCTGGGCAAAATTATCTGTGGGGCAGTAATCAGAATCATTATCTGCGGGATCTCCACTGGGATCATCTCTGGAAACACGAGAACGCCTTGCAAACTCTCCTACATTTGCCAGAGGGGGTACTGGAATATCGTCAATATGATCATTCAATTTCTTTGCCTGATTTGGGGAACCCTTCCACTGGATCTTCATCCATCCCCTTAATGCATCCATAAACATTCGCGCGCGGTCTTCCTCCTTTTCAAAAGAGATCATCACCACAGGATTAGTGATTGTTGGATGGCTGGAACTTTGCACGGGCAATACCAGCCCAATATTGCAGTAGTATCTAATTTCTTTATTGTCGTGTGCCAACCTTCCGCGCACATTTGTGAAGAAGGGCCCTAGCAATGCATTCAAATTGGTAAAGATATAAGCCTCGACGTTGCTAACGTACTTATCTAGGTTAGTCTTGTTCTGTTCTCCGGATGGAACCAAATCACCGGGTGAAGTTGTTCCTTCGATCGCATCGATACCCGCGCCTATATCTCCAAGCTTGTTATAGAATTCACCGATCTGATCCGTAGTAGGATTTGTTGCTGCCTTAATCGATGCTTTCACTGCTTTATAAGAAACTACGAATGGCTGCAAAGCATTGATCGTTGCCCGTTGAGCAACACTCAATCCGCTTCCGATGGGAATCTCAAAGATCAAACGAAAGCGTTCAAGAAGATCCCCAATTTTCAGAGAAGCGATGTCATCGATTCGCTGTGCCTGCATCTTGAGTATAGGGATGCCCACTCCTGTCCCCCCTAGCTGCCAAGTTCGCCACTCAAGGGTTGCAAACTTGAATCGGTCAGGGTCAGAGTCGGCAAAGAGTTCGGAAATAAACTTGAAATGAGAATCAAAATTTATCAGACGTTTCCAGAGCACAAAGGACAGTTCAACATCAATATCAGTAATGTGTGAATTGGGGAAGCCATCATGAACCATCGCATCGATCTGCCGAAATACATTCTGAGCACTTGTACCTCCATGGAATTGAAAACCTGACGGAAAGCTTTGCCACTTGTCAGGTGCAGAAACAGTTGGTTTATTTGTGTCTGTGCCGAGAAAATTTCTCATGTTTGTCAAGAAGGTAGGATTACTGCCAATCTTGCAACCCCTGATGTCCACTATGCTGGAACTTTTCATCAGGCTTCTGACTCTATTGAGATTTGTACGGAATCCCCCCGCAAGACCTGTTACCGCGATACTAAGTTCGGACAAAAAGTTCACATCGATAGTTATGAACTTCTCCGAAGTAGATTGGCTTTCTTGCCAAGTTAGATTTTCGATTGTATTTCTAAGCGTATTCAACTTCCCTGATGTAATTCCAGAACCGCCAGACACGATCTTTGTTTTGATGAGCTCAGAAATTGCGATGAGTCCATCTCTGATTGTTGTTCTTTCCGCGGCTGTTATATCCGTACCTCCTGCTATTTCAAATTCTCCGTTCTTCATCATATACAGATCATTGCAGATAAAGAAGAAATCCTCAAGATTGGGGACTGTTTGTATATCAGACCAATTCGAAATTACAATCCCGCCACCTAGTGAAAGCGTGCTTCTATGGAATTCGGTTAAGGCATTCAGGATTTGGCCCGTCCGATTGGAGAACATCAAATTTCTGGTACTTCCAGAGATCGCAGTTCGTAGATCGTTTTCGACCCTAGGTGTGGCGGCCATAGCATGGGCCAAACTTCCAGGTGTTGTAACTGGTCCTAGGATCTTGGATGGCAGAGCTTCCTTTCCTCCAATTAGTTCTAGTTTGCCAGGTGTTTTATCCAATATTTCCTGCTTAAGTTTATCCAAATCATCCTTTTTAACTATATTCTCCAATCGTTTACGGATTTCCATTTCAATATAATCAAGCGCTGCGCTGAGTTGCGATGTTTGGGTTGGATTCAACAATTTGCCTGTAGTGGGTTCTGGAATCAACCCTCCATACTTCACATGATAGTGATCAGTCACAAGGTCCAAGAACAATTTAACGTCCCCCGTCAGCTGCGAATCTGGCGCATCAATCTTCAAAGGAACTAACAGCGCACTGTTGATTTTGCGCATCGCTCTCACGATATCGGATGTGATGTCATATATCAACATAGGAGATTTCATTTTTGAGCGAGCAAGAGTCCAGCGAAGCCCTTCTTCATCGTTATTTTGAAAAGCATCTAGCTGGTCAGACGTAATCCCTATCCTATAATCTCCTTTGGGAAACATGGGAAATTGCATAAAATCTTCCCAACCGTGCGTGACAATTCTGATCGTTCCGATCTGAGTAGTTGCCGCTTTGTAGGAATCCAGGATCTGCGAAAATGATTTCACCCTGGTAATCGGAAACCCAAAATTCACATGGTATTGGTTCGCATTATCGATGAATCCATTAAAGGCATTTCGTTCAGCTAGTGTTGGAAAGCCATCAGCCGCAGTTACCCTGTCCACAATAAAACACTGTTCCGGAATATTCTCAGGTTTCCCAACTTCCCCTCTTGTCCCAGTAGCCGGCCCAGCTGGCAACGGCGTAATATTGAACAACGAGGACTGTAGCAGCATATTATAGGCTTGTGTAGTAAATGATGTCATATGCTTTGATAGGGTCCCTGCTTGAATTGGTCTAAGAGTGACTGTACTTGCTCTTTGTCATTGATTAAAGTTTCCAGATTACTGCCTGGGAAATACTGCTCTTTCAATCCATTAAGGAGTTGAATCGCCATTTTCAGATTTGACTTGGGAAAGCGAAGGAGGTTGAAAAGGTCGATTTGCTTTTTCTCCGGCAAATCCATTAACTCTTCCAGCAATTCCTGATTGGTCTTCAGGCGCTCCTCGGCTTTTTTGGGGTATTCCCTTTTACTAAGGTACCAATCGTTGCTGCCCGCAGTTTCGGGAAGATACATTCCCAACACATGAGGGCGAACGCGGCAGACACCGATTCCGACACCACCTTCTTCTGTAAAGGTAGAGGCATCATCGGCCGCGAAGGCCGCGGCAATAGTTTCCAGCCTGTGGTTGCGCTCGTCCCTTGGCTGTTCCATTGATTCGACATAGGAGATGGCAAAAATCAACCGATTGAGAGAACTGCTGGGATCGCCATCCCTCGGTGCCAATTGATCTATGTAGGAGCGGAGGTCATTGATTATCTCCCGAGATGTGTCGGGATCACCAGCAATGGGATGAGTTACGTCATCTTGAGCGATTAAATCCTCCAACTCCGCATTGGGAGCGACAACGACCTGAGACAAGGATAGAGTTCGCAGGATTCCGTTGGAACTGTCCAATAAGCTCACGCTCACTTCGAAGCTGCCTTCTTTCTCCGGAGTAAATTCCCAAATTCCATCCGGAGTATCAACACTGTCGGTTCCCGCTTGCCAACGGTACATTTCTACATTGCTTTGCAAGCTTGTATCTAACACAAAAACAACACATGTTTGCCTCCTTCCTAAGGTTATTGGTGACGGGTAAAACGAAATCAACGCGCTTTGATTATCAGCTGAAATAACTGCTTCCCCCAAGTCATTGGCGCTAAAACCATTTGGAATTCGGCTTTCTGTTTTGCGTACGGCCATAAACGAGACTTTTCAATTTGAAGTGAGGTTGCTCACTTTAGCCATTTAACACTCAGTTGGGACAGTGCTATTAACTGACAGGAAAAGGAACCTTGTCCTCTCCTGGGAGAATATTGAGAACTATCTTAGATGCTTCTTGGTAATTCTATTAGCACCAATCAACTTCTCCCATCCCAACGTTAGCTCAATGATGCCGCGTTCTACATTGCCACGTTCAGGAACCTTTACCGAAAGTGGATTCATGTGTTGCTGTGTGCTTTCAGCCTGACTATTTCCCATTAGACGACGATCCCAACGCTAACCCTGAATAGACCGAAAATACAAAAAGCCGCTGATAAGTCAATCAGCGGTTCCGATGGCAGACTGTGTTGTTTACCGCCATGACTATGACTTATTTGGATTTAGACATTTTGGCGTAGTTTTACCCACTTTGTTCGGCTCATTTTACTCCAAACAAATCAGGAGTCAAGATTTTTGATTTTTTTGTTTGAGTGTTTGGACGTTCTAAATTTTCAAAGGAGTGGAGAGCCTTGCAATGCTTGAAAGCCTGTTAGGGTGCAGGACAAAGAACGGACCGTAATGCAAAGTCGGCAATTGACCCTAACGAACCGGCCTAAGGTACGGCCTTACAAGCTCTTTCAAAACATCCAGTGGAACTGGCTTTATCAAAACATCATCCACCCCATCTTTATTTTGGTAGATGGCGGCCATCTCTGTGTCTGCCGTAATGATTATGATGCTGGAATCTTCCCGGTTGAACCACATTTCCCATGTAATTTCATTCCCACTCACCTCTGGAAGGTGCATATCCAACAGGACCAATCTGGGAGCAGGTTCGACTGCGAGTCTGTCATACGCCATTCTTCCATCGGAAAACATTTCGACTTCGAAACCAGCCGACTTCAAGGCGCGCTCGCAAATATCAGCAAAACTGGCATCGTCTTCCACCACGAAAGCCAGGTTTGGTTTGACTGTCATATGGTGTTTTTTCTCCTTGCCGATTCTGGTACAACCAGCGGGAATAGGGCGATAAATTCGCTGCCCTTGCCTTCCTCACTTTGGAATGTGAGTGTACCACCCATTTGGCGAACGAGCCCTTTCACAATCGAAAGACCAATGCCTGTTCCGCGTTGTTGGTCATGGGTTTCATTGGACATCAGGGGCTGAAATTCCTGGAAAATCAGATCTCTTTGGGATGCTGGAATGCCGCGCCCGGTGTCTTGTACGGAAATGCCCAACCGGTTCTCATGGACAAACGCCCTCATGGTGATCCAGCCCTTGTCTGTGTTTTTGACAGCGTTGCTGACCAGGTTGGTAAGAATCTCCTGTAAAAGCACCTTGTCCAGTTCGACCAAGTCTGGCACATTTTCTTCGATCACTATTGAAATTTCCAGACCCTTCTCCCCGGCATCAATAGACATCATCGAGCGCACAATGTTGAAAATGGTTTCGATCTTCGTCGTCGAGGAGCGGTTTACCAATCGCCCTGTCTGCAACCTCGCCCGATTCAGCAGATTTTCCGCCATCACGAGAAGTCGCTGCGTATTGGTGATAATTCGAGTGNNACGAGTGAGATTTGCATGAGCATTTTGCGGATCCTGCATCGCGATTTCAGCATCCCCCCGAATAGCGGCCAGTGGTGTGCGTAACTCGTGGGCGACTGTGGCCAGGGTCGTATCACTTAGGCGTTTGGTCTCCTCGTTGGTCGTAATATCCCGTAATGCAATCAGTTTTTCTCGAGGCGATTCGGTTGGAAGACAGGTGATGACGAAATGCCGACCCAGAATATCTGCATAATCCGCCTTCTGAGTCTCGATGATTTCCAGAAGTCGCCTGCGGTTTTCCCCGTTTATGGCCGCGTCCTGGAAGACGCTTTTGATATCGCTCCCCTTTTTTGCGCGCGGGAACAAGGCGACAAAAGCCTTATTTGTCTGCAAAATGCGGTTGTCACTGTCGATAAGCACGAGTCCAGATGGCAGGGCATCCAAAATGTTCTTGATGTAATTGTTCATTTTTTCGACCTATGATGAATGAGTTGCAGTGTATCAAAAAGCCTGTAGATTTGCTGACAGCGCCAGTTACCGCAGTTGCGACATGATACCACTCCGCACAAACTGCTGTCACCCAACTCATTCTTCCCCCGTTGCGTGATAGTTGTTTACCGACAGGATATCCCTCTCCTGTCCAGTATCTGAGAAGGTTGCACCGGTGGAATATCGGATAAAACCGCGGGAGAATTTGGGTCCTGCATTTCCCAACTCAACCGAGTCCTTAAGTTCGTTCGAGATATGCCCACCAACCATGAACTTTACTTTTCTTCCAAGCTCTTCGGCGAACTCCTCGGCAATACTTACGAGTTCGGCGACTGTCACAGATTCATCATCCACGATCAGGCGTCCGGAAACATCGTAGGAGCCACATTCGCGCACGACACTGCCGCCTCCACCGCCTCCCGAATCGTCGTGACGGGCACGGCCTTCCTCGATCAGGCGTTCGGAAACCCTGGCAGAAACTTCCGGATCGCGAATCAGAACGCGGGAAACCGTGAACTGCGCAAAAAGCGAGGCCTGCTCCCCACCCCATTGCATCAGGTTGACGATATCCCCGTAATTCATCCCCTTCAATTGGGATGCTGGAATGTTGCGGGATACCCCATACAACTTTGCCTCTTGGATGAAGGATTTGGGTGTGTACCTGGTCCCTACAAAGTGAGCCCATTCCTTATTACTTTGCATCACATTCTCCTTTACGGTCTCGCTGTTTATGATAACCCACCAATGCAATCACCAGGCGCTTTTCGATTTTCCAGACTTGGGAAATCCGAAGGACGTAGTCTTCTTCTCCCAGTCTTTGGGCAGAGGGATTTCAAATTTGGCCGCCAGTTCAGCCAAATACTCCGGTGTAGCTGCACCATCATACTGATCAAGAACAGTTGTGATGATCCTGCGCGCCACTGACAGGCGAACGTTATCAGTTCGTTGCGTGATCGGGATTTTCAGGAGCGCCAATAATACCGTCATGAAATCATCGTGGTCCTTCAGCCAAGTGGACAAAATGGGCGTGGCGTAATCGATCAACCCGTTCATATCCGTGCCTGTAGATCGTTCCTCCGGTCGGCTCCCTGTCGAAATGGCATCCTGCGGCGCGGCTATCGGTTGTTTTGCTTTTCTGCCAACCCACACCAGCTTCGCCCAATGTGAGTTTGTGTAATAGTGGGTGTAGGCAAGGTTGGCATCACGCACCAGACGCAGGTCCCTGCTTTTCTTCTTCAAGGCTTTCGTAACTTCCTTCGATGCTTCGTAGAATGGCGCTTCCACTTCTCTATATGGACCATCGTCTTCCCGATATGGATGGATGCCGAGTTCTTGGCTCAAGTGCGCGAAAGTCTTGTCAGCCAGCAGATCCTGCTTCATCCTGTAACAAGCCGAAATGGAACAGTATGTGATTTTGTACAAGCTGATCGAGAAGGGACAGGATTTGCACGGGCCTGGCGCGCGCATATGAGTCACCATTTCAAGGGCGAGTTGTTCGTAGCGGCCCTGCGGGTTGGGATTATCGGAAAGAAGTCGTGTGAATGTTTCCTTGTCCAGTTCACGGAAAGGGAACGCGGCCGACACCTGATTCCACTCTCTGGGCTCAAATTCTCCCGGATCCCAATCGGCGCTCATTTTGTCTGTTGTACCGTCGCTCAGGTTCAAGGTTTGGACTCCACCGGCGTCCTTGAATGCCTGAAGGATTGCCTCCTGAATGTTGGCTTCAATCATGGTGGGAAGGGACAAGATCCTTCTTGTGACGGTTTCAGGATCACCCAGGAACTGGGTGGCGCTCAGGATTCGACGGGCAACTACCTGGGAAATTTGGCCGTCATCTACCAGAGAGAGAATCTCAGGAGGCAGGTTTTTCAGACGCCACAAGGCGCGCACTGCAGCGCCGGACATGTTCAACAGCTTCTCCCCTATTGCCTCACTCGTGTAATTGAATTTTTTCGCCGTTTCGATGATGTGAATTTGGTCTGAGACTTTCAACTCGCCGTGCACGTTCTCTGCGATCGCCCGCGTAAACATCGTCTCGCTGGAAACCTCGGCGACGATCTCGACGGGCATGAATTTATACCTGGCATCCTTCCTGGCCAGGAGCTTGTGCGCGGCGAGACGGTTGTGACCAAAAATCAGTTGAACTTTTCCATTTGGCAGTAATGTTCCCTGTGGAATCTGGACCATTTCGTTCTCCCGTATGCTTTCGGCAAGCGAGGCGATATAGTCATCGTCCTGCCCGACTCGCACCTGATACGGGTTCGGTTTGATATCCTTTAATGGAACCGAGTAGATATTTCCCTTGATCACTTTGAAAGGTATCGGCCGTCTTGCCATATCACATTCTTTCCTGGCCCAGAGGGATGGGTATCTTACGCTTGGAACAAGCCTGTAACGCGCCCATAATCTCCATTCTATAGTTACCTGTTTTATGAACAATCACCCATTACTTGGATACGGGCATTCCACAACAGGTCTTGACCGGGCTGATTGACTGCCATCACACCATGATGCGATCTACTTTTCGGCAACCATAGGCGAGGTTGCAGTTCTAGCCCGTCGGATGCACTACGGGCATCCGGGAGACGGCACATGAACCTCAGCGCCAAAACCGTCTCCACCTCGCGAAACGGAAGTGCATTGAGCTCATCATCACCGAAACGTTCGGCAATATTCTGAGCTGCATTCTCGTCTGCGTTGGCTTCAAAGCCGCACCACAGGCATTGAAACGAGGACTGTGAGCGGCGGTTCATCGAAATAGTGAAACCACAATGCGAGCATTGCTGGCTGGAATAAGCTGGTTGAACTGAGCGATAGCGGATACTGCGCTCATCTAGCTTGAACTTGAGTTTGTCTCTCGTATACGCTAACTGCGAAGCTCTCAGAGACCGGTTCATCTGACGGGACTTGAAACGCATATCTCTGATGGAAAGGCGTTCCAATGCTACGTTCACCCCTTTAGGTAGCTCATCAAGCATCTCGTTGAGAGCGCGGCCGATCTCATTGCGAGCAAAGGCTTCAGCGCGCGAGTCTCGCAAGCTAATTACCGGTTTGTTCTTGCGTTTCAAACAAGCGTTGAGCTTATGCTTGCGGCGACGCTTCTCCGCAACGCATTCGACCCGTCGACGCAATTCTGCGCTAACCTGTCCGTAACGCTGGCCTTCCGAAGTGGAGACAATCGAAACCATACCGATGTCTACGCCCACAATCCTGGATGATTTGACCTTTGGGCTCTTGCGTTCTACAACGAAGGTGACATACCACTCCCCCTCACGTCGGTTGAGCGTCACTCCACGGCATAGCTTGGGGAACTGCGCCAGGGTCTTTTTTGCTCGTTCGTACAGGGTAACCGGGATGCGAATTGGATGCCTGGCATCCAAAGTCGAAATTCGCAGCCAGAAATCGAACTGTGGAGTTCGGGAGGGTTCAATGACAACAACATTGGCATTAGCCTGAATGCAGACATTATGCAAAACGGGCAGATTTTCACCCTCGTTGCTGTACCAAGCTTGCACTATCCCACAGGCCTGCTGCCATGCGCAGCGCTGCCAGCGATCCGAAAGCGGTGTGGAAACTTCCTCTTCAGGAATATCGGCGTATTTGTTTGGCTCGCGCACTTCTCGCTCGATCAGCCAGTTCACATAGGCTTGCACAACCCGCTGGTGTTCGATAGCAAGTTCATCCAGTTTTTGTAGTTTCTTGGAGTTTGCTTGGTTCAGTTTGAGATGCGTGATGGACTTTTTCACTGTTTTGCTACTCCGCAATGATAGATTCCAGCCACTTTCTGCACAAAAATAGCACAAATGTTCTGGCGCGTCAATGTTTGGCCCACAGTGCGTAATCGAGCCATTTGAAAAAGGGAATCGAAAAGAACCACTCCCCCACCAATCAACATTACCTAAATACCCTTTAGTACATGCACGACTACACGCAATCAAGAATAGATCCCTTTGCAGCACGTTGTTTCACTTCTTCCCTACTTGTTTGACAGAAGGTTACTTGAGTGTCCGGTCGATCATCTTTAGATCAACCAGGTAACCACCATACTTTTGCATCTCTTTCTTCGCCGCCTGTGTGAAACCGCGGCGGGCAAAGAGCGCATAATGGACTTTCCAGTCACCTTTGCCATCCCAAATATCCTTCAAAACAAGAGGGGTCTTGTTCTCAATCAAGTCAAGTGCGACTTCCCGGCTTACAGTATCTTCCCCCCACTTGCACTCACCCAAGAGAATATCCCGTGTTTTCCGATTTATCGCGACAACGTCCACCTGAACACGACGGCTCCAGTGACTCCCGATGGACTCAGGTGTAAAGGCCAACTTTCCGGCCTGCCCTTGCGCAATCACCCAGATTCTGGCAAGTTCCTCGAAGGCTGTGCTTCCGACAAAGCCGCGCAGGTTTTGCCTCATATTGTCAATCACGCGATCCAGGTCAACCGGAGAGGCAGATAGATAGGGTTCGAGAAAATGGAAATAGAATCGAAAATAAGGATCGCTCAGGTGATAGCGACCGCTGCGAGAACGGGAGCGCTGGTCCCTATCCTGCGTTACGGGCAGACGACGTTCAACCAGACGTAGATCCTGCAAGGTTTGCAGATAAAAGTTCACGCTCGTGCTGGGGAGGAATGCCCGGTTGCTGATTTCGGTGAGAGTATGGGCGCCGCTGCCAATAGCTTTGAGAATGGACAAATAGCTGGCGGGCTCTCTAACTTCATCATGCAGCAGGAAAGCAGGCTCGGCCATAAACGTGCTGGCGGGGCTCATGATCACATTACGGATATTGCCAATCAAATCCAAGTCCGGGTTGAGCCAGTTCAAATACGCGGGGATACCGCCGATGATCGCATATGCAGCCACGCGCTCGGTGGGATCCCATTTCGGAAAGAATTCCGCCAGACTGGAAAAGGGTAACGGCTCGAGGCGCCATTGAGCGGTAATGCGCCCAAAGAGCGGGGACTGTTTGGAAAACAGTGTTTCCATAACGTGAACGTGCGAGCCGCATAATGCGATGATGATCTCGGATTTCTGAAAGTGTTGATCCCAGGCATTCTGCAGCGCCGAGAGCATTGCAGAATCCGCATTTGCGGCATAGGGGAGCTCGTCCAGGATCAGGATCCTTCGCTTCTCCCCCAATTGGGATGAAGCTGCGTCCCAAAGATCCGTCCAGGAACGATAGACCGGCGCAGCGGATGCCGGCACGTTCAATAGTTTCCCAAAAAAATGAGCGCGCTGCTGGTTGGCATTTTCCTTGACGGCTTCCCAATATGTATATTCCAGACCACTTTGCTGTGCCCAATGCAAAAGTAGTTCCGACTTGCCAACTCTTCGCCGCCCGTACATCAAGATCAGCTGCGCCGGGCCGGGGTGTTTACGAGTCAACAGGCTGTTGAGAAAAGCGAGTTCCTTCTGGCGGTCAACAAACACAGCAGCCTCCGAAATTATAGTCTGAACTATTATATCATGGACTATAAAAATCGAGCACTTTCTCGCTTTCCTCTAGGGGCAAGTCCATGGCACATCCCATTAGCGTAATCCGGATTAGTCTAATCTGGATTACGTTGGCTGAATTCGACTGGTGCTCGCTCCAAAAGACCATGGTCCACAACCGTCGATTCCTACAGTTTACATCTGGCTTCTGTACAACTTTCGGCTACACGCAAGATCAGCGGGGAGCTATTCCTTGTAGCGACATCACATCTGCTCCTCCCCTGCCCCTCCCGGCCGTAGGCGAAACCTGTCGCCAGCCGGGGACTCCATCCGTGAGAGACTCTGTCTGGCGACGCTACTACGTCCGGTGTTCACTTGACTCATCACGCTGAGCAAGAGAGTTTTGAGCGGATGTCTTTATAAATCCAGCCTTCTTCTGAAGGATAAAAGAAGTATGCCCATGGGCATACTTCGTCTCCTTGCTCATTCAAGTTTATTTTCCCTACCGAGGTCCTGATGACCTCAATAGAACCTTCAGAATCGGCGCCTATTAACTTGTGTACAGGCGCAAGTGTGTGATCCAGTATACTCAATGCTCACATCAAAAGCCGGGACGGGAAATGGTCTGGTCCCGGCCAAATTGTTCTGCCATGTAATTCTCCTTGGTGATAAATATGTGTCATCCATTTCTATCTTTTACCCGATGGAAGTTCGCGAACAATCTCTAGCTGATTTGACATGGGCTTCTTCAGACATAGTTATTCATGATGGACAACTATCTTTTGACAGGTGCAAAAGATGGAATGCTATCATGAACTTCTAGCTCTCGAGTTGAGAGCATCAGGAATATTCCCCAGCCTTTTTAGTGAGTTTGTGACACACCATGTTTGTTTGGATTCTCTACCGCTGCTATGATGGCAATGGCAGAAATTTGCATAAAACTTGCTGGCTACCCTTCGATTGGTTGGTCTGATCAGAAAGAAAAAAGTGTGCCCGCGGGCACACTTTTGAAAGATAAGCATTGATTACCAATGGTTGTATGAAACATCATTCACCTAAAACAAAGAGTCCTGACGCCCCTCGAAGATGGATGGGAGCAGCGCCCCATGTTTTGACAACCTTTGCCACCAATTTGCGAGGAAGTCACGCGCATCATCGAAGCGGCCCGCCGGCAGTGCGCTGTAGACATGAACCTGGAACTGTTGTTTGAATTCATTGTGTACGGTGGCGTGAGCAGTCGATCTGGAGTATTTGGATTTATTGGATAGGTGAAGGGCATCAGCCACCACACTGACCATATCCTGGATCTGTTTAGCTTGCTGGGAGTTTATTGTCTGCTCGCCAATAACCTTTGTCTCCACTGCGCCGAGACGATTGTCCAGGTCGCTGATGGTCAGCCCGAACTTGCCTAACTCCTCATCCAAACGTCCGGAAAGAACCTCCATTTTCCGACGGAGTGTTTGAGTCTGCTCAAATAACTCGAAGATCTCGCGCTCATGAGCTTGCGTGGAGGCGTTCATCTCGTCCAGGATTTCTCTCGGGAAGGTTTCGCCGCGATAGGTCAACCAGATCGAACGTACCAAATCGCGCTGAAACAAAATAAGCCTGTCCTGCAGATCTGCACGCACACGTGAAACATCCAGGGTTCCCAACCAAAAATGCAGTACTTCAAGGTCCAGAAATCCAACCTCCCGCTCCCGGGTAGTGTTTTGGTATGGTGTATCGATCCGCATTGGCACGTAGCGGTCCGAAATTGCTTGGTTTTCCAATATTCTGCGCCGTTGTCCGGACACAGAAATTCCTAAATGTTCGCACATGTGATCCAATCGGATATACCAATGATTGTTGTCGGCGAGGAAAATTTCGATTTGGGTTCCGTAGAATTCAAACGAAAAGGTATTAGCGATTTCAGGCATGGACGGCATTCCTTATTTAGAGATTAGGGTGTAAACCCCAGGTGCTTTGTCTCGACTCTCGCAGAAACCAGAAGCCCAAACGCTTTTAGCGTGGAGCAGCTCACGGACATAGAATCACATGACGTGATTCTATCTTTTTCCTTTGATTGAGATAGCTGGACGTGACGTCCATCTATCTTTTGGTGATGTTGATTACCGTCCCGAAGATAGTTGGTCATCATGACCGACTATCTTCGGGTGAGGTTGATCAACGACGGCGCTCGCGAATCTTGCGCAGGCTGTTTGCCAGCGCTTCCAAACTTTCGGCGGCAATCTCCAGGTCTTGCGGATCGCGTAAGAACGCGGAAAGCTCCCCGGCCACGCGATCATAATTCACGTGAAATCCCGGCTGGTGAATCATCTTCAACCATGACTTGATTCGAGTGGCCGCCTGGCGATGAGGGCCGGGAGAAGTGCGAGGTCCCCGNNGAAGCCCGGTTCGGCGGCCTAAGACAGTTTTTTACCGCTCCGGCCGCTTATACCGCACCGGCGCGGCCGGTTCAGGCTTGAGTTCCACCCTTTGCGTTTGAAGTAATTTCAGCGCTTCCTGCACGGCGCGTTCCAGGTCGGCAGAGGACAGCTGCTCCTCAATGGCCGCGAGCAACAAGCCGCGCTGGTGTTTCTTTGGAGCTGCCATGATCTCCCGCAGGCGACGTTCCTCCAAACGATATAAGCTCGCCAGATATAACAGCTCATCATCCAGAGCCAGAATTTGCAAGTGCCGGTGCAGGTAAGGCTGGGAGAGACCTACAATCCGCTCAACCGTAGGCCAGGTGCCCGATGGCAATCGCTTGATCTGCAACACCTGCCGATAGTAATCCAACTCACTTGCTCCATCGGGCTCAGGGTGCCTGTCCAGAAGGATCAGAATAAGCGAAGCAGTCGACTTTGCCAGATCAATCGCCGAAATATCTTCGCGCTGCATGTTCTCCGCCACCTGGCGCAAACGACTGGTCTCCTTTTGCTCGATAACCTGCAGCCTGGGTTCTTCAGGCAGTTCACGCTCAATAGCCTTGAGAGCTAAAGACCAAAAACGTCGCTCACCAGCCTCCAGCAAGAAACGCGATCCGATCTGAGTCTGCACCCATGCTCCGGTGGCCGGCTCGATCTGTCCTTCGCTCAGGATCGATTCTCCGAGAAATAGCAACTCGTCAACCTGGCGGCGAAGGCCTGCATCTCCGTCGGCGGCGACCATCAATGAACGAGCCGCGGCATAGCAATCAATTTCACCCATGAAGAAGGCGGCTTTAAGTTCTGGAGGTAAGATCACTCGCGCCTGGTATCGATCTGGAAGAACCTGGCTAAGAGGAACGGAGACCACCCGCGCGGGTCGCTGGGATGCTTCCTTTGCAGGCACGCCTGGCAGCAGCCCATTAACTTGTGGCTCCTCGGTTTGCCTCAACTGGGTCAGGTCTTTGGGGGTTCGTTTCGGCATCTACAATCTCCTCAGCGAAGTATGCCCGTGGGCATACTTCAGCGGTCCATACGTCTGCGGATCTCTTCGGCTGCCACAGCGAACTCGCGCGTCGCTGTACTGGAGGACACGATCTCCCGGGATTGGCGCGCAGGTTTGAAACTGAAGATATCCAAGCCCTCGCTGTTTGAATAAGTTACCTCAGCGCGCCTTCCAATGGGGGGCAGGACCATATCCCCATATTGGCCGCACAACCCATCGTAAAACTCCTTTTGTTCCTGCAGGCGAAAGTCGCACATGGCAGGCAATATTCCCGCTACCTGCAGACCGGGGTTCTGCTGGCGTTGAACGCTTTGGATCGTCTTGAGGGCGTTCGCCAGCCCCTCGATGCTGGGCGCTTCCAATTGGATCGGTACGATCACGTGTGTTGACCCCACGAGGCTATTAACCGAGAGATAACTCAAGCCTGGTGGATTATCGATAATCACGTACCGATAGAACGGCTCCAGAGTCTCGAGTATCTCGCGCAAGCGGAACAGACCGTCGACCGGATCGGACCGCAGGACAGAATCAACCATCAGCATTTTTTCCTTGGAGGAGGGGATGTAATCCATGTTGCCCCGAGCATGGAGCGGAATCTCCGCCGTGCGGATGAGTTCTGTCACCGAGCGACCCGTTTCCAGCATCAGCAGGCCGGCAATATTATCGTATGGTCCCAGGGTTGCTTCGCGGCGTTTCCCAAAGAAACCTCCCGAGAGCGTGATCTCAGAGTGTGTCTGCTGATCCAAGTCAATGATCAATACGCGCCCGGGCGCCTCGTTTGGATCGGTCTCATGTGACATCATCAAAGCAAATGCAGCGCCAATGTTAATGGTGGTCGTGGTCTTGCCTACCCCGCCTTTTTGGTTGAACACAGACAGAACCTTCATTCCGCCATCCTTGAAACAAACATGTAATTTCGAGTTGTTGGACCGTTATCCAGAGCAGAGGTACGCACGGTCGAGTTACCCCAATTATAGCCACGAAAACAGTAAATAACAAGGTTAAATGGTCACAGGGGGCTTTTTTCCCCACTATTGCATTGATTCTGACCCTGATGTACAATACGAGGAAGGAAAATGCCTCTAGCGGAGATGGATTATTGATATGGCGAAGAGAAAACCAAAATTTTCCAGGGCGACCCCTATGATTGACTATAACAAATTGCCCAGACTAACAATGCGCGAATTAGGTTTGCTCGATTTGAATGAGCATCCTTTTCACGTCTCCGCAGATCCGCGATTCTTATACCTGACCGAACAACACAAGGCCGCGCTGTCCCGACTCGAGAATATGATCGAGTGGCGGGAAGGTTTGTCTGTACTTGAGGGACCAATTGGCGCCGGGAAGACAACCCTGGCACGGCGGCTTTATGAACTCTGTATGCAAAACGATTTGCTGGAGCCGGTCTATATTCACACAGCCAGTTATCCAACTCCCGCGGCTGCCCTGCGCGATATTGTAAATCACTTTCGGTTGGATTCCAGCAGGGCCTACCTGGACAAGTTACGCGACTTCGAGAAGTATCTTATCAGTCTCCGAAAACAGGACAGGAATCCGGTCCTGATCATCGATGATGCACAATTGATGTCAGCCAATAGCCTGCAGCCCATCCAGGATTTTTTGAACTTCGACGTAACATCCAAATTGATCCAGATCATATTGTTCGGGCAGCAGGAGATCCACAGAAACTTTTCCAGAAATCCGGCCCTGTTGGATCGGGTCGTATTCTGGCATAGGTTGGGTCCCCTTACATATGCGGAAACAGTGCGGATGATCCAGTTTCGGCTGACAGTTGCCGGTCGTTTCAAGCCACTCTTTTCCGACCGGGCCATAGAACTGCTGTACGAGGCAACCAAAGGCGTGCCTCGACCCCTCATGATCATATGCAACGAGACACTCCACATCATAGCCGAAGCAGGACGCTTCGAGGCTGACGAGGCAGAGGTCCGTCAGGCAATCGACATCTACAACCAACGCTTGAGGAGTAATGGTGATGAATAAAGACACATCCAAGAAAACCAAGCCCAATTATCCGTGGGCAGAACTGTATGACATGGAATCCCGCGTGTCTGGCGCCGCCGCCGTCCGCTCAGGGAAAACAGGACGACCCTCCCGCGTCTACCCCCGAAGGAAAACATCGGTGATGCTATCCGATGAAGAACAGGCTGCGTTGGAAAAAATCACATACTTGATTCGCCAGGCGATGCGACCGGGATCTGTGACCAAGAGTCAAGTGTACGGTCTGGCAGTCAGACTGCTCGATCATCACATGGAACAATTGCCCAAACGTGTAACGAATTGGGACCAGGTGATCCAATCCTTGTTCGATGGGGAGGGGGAGTAGCCCAAAAAGAATGGACTATTTTCTTATTTTAAGAATGCACTTATTCACTTCTTCGCTTTTTTACTATTTTACTTATTTACTTTTTTACTCCCAAAATTAGAGCGTTATCACTAGATCGTTTTTCGTCAGGAGTTGTCATGTCACCGTGAAAATGGACTGCCTTTATTAAACAAAGATGCCCACCTCAAGGAGGTGGGAACCCGGATTTAAAGCGAAACTCCCTTCAGGTTGGCCGCCGGACAGGGAGCAGTTCGCAGACAAGAGCGATTACTGCAGTGAATTATAGGCATTTCACTGTATTTGTCAAGTCGTTTCTGGTCCGCGTGCCTGCTCACTGGCGCCCATGAAGGGGACATTGGAAAACCAGAAATGGCTTCATCAAGATTACGGACTCATCAAGGCAAATTCATCTGCAATAACGATGGTAGCAGACCCACAGTTTCGGGTCTGCTACAACGCGTTCCGATCGCGGATCAATTCCAGCGCCTGTTACACAGCCTGCCGTCCGTACCGCCGGGTGGGGGACAGTCCCCGTTTGTCGTTGATAATTGTCTGAAGTTGCATGCGCAGCCGCCATCTCTTTCACGCGTAGCGGCTCCAGAATTCATCAACAACCCCAACCTCACTCAGGCAGGGGCTTGCAGGTCCTTTCGGCCTACGATAGGCTGGTTGACATCAGCCCGCCAGCATCAGCTATACCAACACTGGCTAGGTACTTTACCGCGATATTGCGACTGCCATTGAGATCGGCGTTGAGTTCAAAACCGCACTTCCGACATTTGAAACGAGATTGAGAGCGACGATTAGAACGATGAATATGACCACAACGAGAACAGCATTGCGACGTACGGCGTGGGTCAACCCCAACCACCATACAACCATGTGCCTCTGCTTTGTAAGTAAGCAGATCCCGCAAACGGTTGAACGACCACTGGTGCATTGCCCGCTTTTGCTGCTTGCTACGTTGTTTCGTATTCGAGCGGATCTCCATCAAGTTCTCAATCACGACCGTAGTGCCAGGAATTACAGATTGAACCAACTGCCGACTGACAACGTGGTCGCAATTCGTCCGAAACCGAGCCGTCTTGCCCGACAGCTTTTTGAGATGTCGTTTGGCAGACTTCGTGCCTTTGGACTGAAGCGCACGCTTCAACCGGAAATACCTGCGTTCCAGTGCTTTCCAGGAACGGTTACCGAAGAATTTGTTGTTGGATGTGACGGCAGGACGGGTGATCCCGAAATCTACACCGACCACATCCCCATTGGGAACGAACTCTACCTCTGGCAAAGTCACCACCAGATACAGCCAGAACCTGCCCTTACGATAGATCAAGTCAGCACTATCAAAGCCTGTGCTCTGCTCCAACAAGCGAATAGCATAAGGATACAGGTGCAACGCCAGCATTTGCCTGCCTTGAGTCGTTGCCAGCGAAACGCAATCTCCATAGACGGTATACGAACGCTCGTCATACCGAATGGAACAGTTTGTACTTTGGGGGCAACGCACTGGCTTGAAGACCGGAGCCGGCTTACCACGCGCGATTGCCTTCGCAACCTTCTTGGGATATTCTCTTTCCCTTTTCACCTTCCAAGTCAAAGCCGACTTGACCGCTTCTGTCGCTTTTGCCCTGGCCGAGATCACCAGTTGAGCAGGCAGCGCTGGATAGTCTGCTCGCAATGGATAGTAAGTCGCCTTGTGCAGTTCCACGCCATTCTTTTCACCCTTCTCCCAACCATATGCAGCGACTGTATTGAAGCACGCAGTATATTGCTGCATGGTTTCAGACAGAACCGATTCTTGTTCCGGTGTGGGTAGAAGTGGAAAACGGATTGTGCGCTGCACAAAACGATTTTAGCACAAATATTCTAAGAAAGGAATTCTCTTACGTGATCGCAGGAGCTCCTAACGGATAGTTTTTGATGAACTTTGAACAAGCCTGGCAATCCGTATTAGGGCAACTCCAGATGGAGATGCCGCGCGCCTCGTTCGATACCTGGGTGCGGGATACCCGCGCGCTGTCGCTCGAGAATGGGACCATAACGGTCGGCGTGCGCAACGCCTACGCGCGTGACTGGCTGGAAAACAGGCTTGCCAGCACGGTCAACCGTTTGCTGGTCGGTATCCTGAATGACAGCGCAAAAGTGAATTTTGTTGTTGCAGATCTCAACGACAATATCCTGGAAGTGGACGATGATGCAACCGATGACAACATGGACGAACAGGAAAGCGGGGTTTCGCTGCAGGTCGAGGCGGATCAGTCGTCGGATTACTTCATGGAGGTCCGTCCTGATCACTGTGTCATGATCGAAGGCTACCACCAACGACTTTGCGCGAAGGGTGATGAAACGCTGACAGACCTGTCGCTTTACATGGGTTTCCGGCAGGCTGTCTACCCGGACTGGAAAAGAGCCGGGGAGCCTGTTGAGCTGGTGAGAACTGTTTCGGTGCGGAAGATCCTGGAGTTCGCAATGTGCATTGGCAGGAGCAAGTTCTTTGAACTCCTGCCGGGAAAGGAGATCGGTACTGCCAGCAAACTAATTGCCGGAGGGCACGTGGAGATCAAGGAAACGCGCGCCTCGACCAGGGAAAAGTTCGTCGATACCAATACTTATCTGGTGCGTATGCGGCCCCTATTGGCTCGCGTGGATGCAACCGCCCTTAGGAATGTGATACACGAGCGCGTCTCGCGCACAGTGGTAAAGGACGAAGCCAGACGAGAGGCGTTGAACGTACTGTACGATCTGTTGAACTGCGATATTGGAAAGTGGCTCGTTGAAACTGCGGATGGAAGCGCCGTTGACGACTCCGTTCATCGCACTGTGGCAGGGGTGGTCGAGGGGGTCCTGGGTGAAGCCCTGGACGACGACCTGAATAAAGCATCCGACTTACTTCACGAAAAGATCGTGACCGCCTTTGGGATGATCAAGTTGACGCATTATTACATTCGGGTTGTTGTGCCGACTTTGCGTTTTTCCATCGCACAGTCCTGGGCAATTGTGTTTGCGCGAGATCGTGCCTGGTTCGACTACAAGACCATGACACAGAAGGACTACGTAATTGCGCCCAATGGGATATCTGATTTCGCCAGCTGGGTCGGCGTTACAACCAAAATTGTCAAGAAGTGGCTGGAGGAGGATAAGCACTTTAGGTGCTTTGTCGCCATGGTCGACCCAGAGCATTCTCCCGATGAAAAGAATACGTTCTTTGTTGTCAACCACCTTGAGCCGATGATGGGCGAGGTGTTCGGAGGTAAACCCTGGCGTTGGGATGTGCGCGAGGCTGTCCTCGATGTGCTGCGCTTGGAGTCCCGACTCGGACAGGATCTGTCAGCTCGTGAAAAGGAAAAACTGGATCGGCGGATTAGTGCTCTACACAAAAAAATCGATGAAAAACTGGCTCAAAGCAATGGAAAAACGTGGACTACCTCTCGGAAAAACGTGGACTATGGCAAAGAAAAACGTGGACTACCTCATGGAAAAACATGGACTACCACCCGGAAAAGTGTGGACGACCTCATGGAAAACTACGGACTATCTGATGGAAAGATTCGGACTACATTAGATAGCTACATTAAACCTCAGTTTAACCTCTCTCCATCCTCAAGTAACGATAAGACCAATTCCACCCCCACCATGCGACCCACGAAAAATTCGCTTGGAATGTTACGCGCCAAGGGGGTGGGGGAACCGGATTTTTCTTCTTTTGATTGGTCTTTGGAAGGTTTGCTCAAGCGAAATAAAACCTCCCAGATCAAACGAAAAGAAATGCGCGTCCTGAAGATAAATTTCCAACAGCTGCTGGCATTAACCCTTTATTGGGGCGGCGTTGAAGGCCAAAAACAGGGAATCGATAAACCGTACAATCGCGCGCTGGCTGACCTGGCAATTACAGCGCCAGACGAGTACCTCGAGTTGGCTGCCTTGCCACCCAAAGAGATTTTCGCACACTTGGTTGGAGGGGATAGGGGACGATTTGCATCCGAAGCCGACTGGTACCGCCTGATGGGCGACAACCTTGAAAATCGGGAAAAACTTCTCACTGCTTTATTCGGGATCGAATTCCCAGATAAACACCCGAGCGAGGTGATGATCCGGACAACACTGATAACCAAGCAAGTAGGTTGAGCCTTGATGATGCGGGTGAAGAGGTTGACTATGCAAGGCATATTAGTCCCGATTGGAGGTAGAAATGCGGAGATTAAGAATCACTTGGATTGAAATCCGGTCATGGCTCCATTATGGGTTTGGAGTCTGCCCCGATTGCGGAAGAAGATTCTTTGTCGGCAAACATGAGGGTTGTATCCCGTTCTAGGTGGGTTGCGACTTCACTTCATCCATCGCGTCAGGTCGTTATCCAGTTCATTCAGTGTAACCAACCGCATTCCTGTGGATACCCAGTTTTTGCCCTGAACTGGCTGCCGGTTGATCTCCTGCTGATAGGCAAGCGCACCTGATGTCCAGCCGCTGCGAGAAAAACCCAGGAAATAAACCCTCCACTTTCCCCGCTCCGGGATGATCTTTGCTGCCCTCTCCTCGACAAGTTCAGTCATCACCTTGCGCCCGTTATGCGACAGTGTCCACTTGCATTCACCAAGGATGAGCATCTTTTCCATCGAGTTGATCCCAACCACGTCAACCTGTGCCTTCGAATTCCAGGCGCTGCCGACGTGATCCGACATCATAGGCAGTGCACTTAGGGTGCCGGCGCGTAGAACCCATTCCCGACACAACTCCTCCCAAGTGTACTTACCAATAAAATCAATCATATGGCGGGTGATTTCTGCCAGCGCGATATCCTGTGCTCCCAGGGCCAGTTGGTCCTGTCGGTCGGCTAGGAAACGGAAATAGAAACGCAGGTAGGGGTCCGTAATGTGGTAGCGGCCAGCACGGGAAGGCCCGGACTCTGTGACCGGTACGCGTCTCTCGACAAAGCCGGTCTCAGTTAATACTCCAAGATACTTGGACACATGACCACTTGGCAAGCCTGTGACCTCTGCAATTTCTTTGAGGATATGCGCTCCATTCGCAATCGCACCCAGAATGGAAAGATAGTTGTGCGGATCGGAAATGAAATCCTGGAGAAGCAGTCTTGGTTCCGACTGAAGCAAATTGTTCGAAGTCAGCAGATGCCGCTTGATGTTCCAGGAGATTGACTTCGACGGATCCACCCGCTCCCAGTAGGCAGGTACCCCTCCAAAAATGGAGTATAGGGCCACCCGGTCAACCGCGGAATAACCTGGAAAGAAGTCTCGCGTGGATCCGAAATAGAACGGTTGTAAATGGATCTGCGCAGACGCCCTCCCATACAGCGGCGCCTGATAGGAGAAGAACTCGCGCTTCATCATTCCCAAGTGAGAACCTGACAGACAAAGGAAAATATTGGTGTTTTTCAAGACGTGATCCCAGAGATTCTGAAGCAAGCCTGCAATCCCGGGATCCACTTCCAGAAGATAGGTGAACTCATCGATGAACAGCGCCAGCCGCTGATCTTTTGCGAGCCGGGCGAACTGCCGGAATGCCTGTTCCCAGTTGGCATATGTAAAGCCGTCCGGGGCCAGCAGGCCTGGGTTCTCAAAATTGTAGATGGACTGTGAAAAGGAACGTAATTGTGCCGCAGCCGAGGTGGGGGAGGCAACCCAATAGAGCGCGCGGTTACCAGTGCGCCGTATCCATTCAGCGAGCAACGCCGTTTTGCCAACCCTTCGACGACCATACAGGATGAGAAATTCCTCCCTGGATGATGCCCAACGTCTGTTCAGTTCTTCAAGCTCTGTATCACGGCCGAAAAATTCATGTGGCATGTGCAACTCCTGATGCAATATTTGGAAACATTATACTTCAAAGTATCATACTTTGAAGTATAATGTTTCCTGACTTGCTTGTTATCGAGTAATGGGCTTCACGGAGCACGAGGACAACGAGATGATGCGGCCCCACCACGTGGGGCGGATCCCGCCAGATGTGCCCGCTTAGTAACGTGTCCGACTATGAATTCTCCGGGGAACGAGCCTGAGGATTCATAACATAGGAGACTGGCTTTTCGCCAGTCTCCTGATAATATTTGAGCCTTGGGCCAGAGTCTCTGGCACTGCCCTGGAAGTCCCACCTTTAGGCGTGGAGAGTAGTCACACAATACAAAAAAACGGGAAGCCTTATGATCTAAGGCTTCCCGTCGTTCTGCCTGCTCTATGGACGATGTTGTTGCTTACCTTCCGCTTCTTCGTCCCTATAAGCTGCTTGGCTAGTTCCGTTAGATAATCCAGTGGTAGGGGTTTGGTAAAAACGTAATCCATCTCATGCCTCCCTCGATGGATGTTAGCCATCTCGGGATCCGCTGTGACAACTATGATATACGTCTGGTCCAGTTCGAACCACAATTCCCATGCAATTTCGTTCCCAGTTAAATTCGGCAGGTGTAGGTCAAGCACTACGAGTCTCGGAGCGGGATCCTCTTGCAGTCGCGCGTGGGCAGCGTCTCCTTCTGTAAAGGTCTCGACAGTATAGCCGGCGTCCTCCAAAGCCACCTTGAATTGACCACAAAGGTCCACATCATCCTCGACGACAAACGCCAGATCTCCTTGAAGTTTCATGTCTATTTCACCTTTTTATACCTTATTTTTTCTTTTTGGCAGTCGAAGGGGAAAGGTCGCTGTAAAAGTGCTGCCTTCCCCTACCTCGCTCTCGACCGAGAGTGTACCACCTAATTGAAAAACAATATCTTTCGTAATTGAAAGCCCAATGCCCGTTCCTTGATTCTCTCGGTTGAATATCGAGGTCTTTGATGGTTGGACCTGGTAAAACTCCTTGAACACTTCTGTTAGCTGATCCTTTGGAATGCCCACCCCTGTGTCTGTGACGGAGAGGCACCAGTGGTCATCACCTGACATTTCTGCTTTGATCATTACCGTGCCCTTTTCGGTAAACTTGATCGCGTTGTTTGCCAGGTTGGTTAGGATGCGTTGCAGGAGATGCTGGTCGAAGACTATCTTTCTCTTCATTTTGGGATCGACGACTGTGACAAAACTTATGCCCTTTTCCTCTGCTTCTCTTTTCAACATTGAATGAACGATACGGATCGAGGTGGCTACCATCGTCTCCGACAGAGTTACCTTGAATGTTCCTGCTCGAAGCCGTGCCTGATCCAACAAATTTTCAACCATGGCAAGAAGGCGTGCAGTGTTCATCATGATGCGGACCGCATTGGGTGTGGCCACAACAGGATTGCGGGCAATCAGTTCTGCGTGTCCATGTATGGCTGCCAGAGGCGTCCGGAGTTCGTGGGACACCATTGCCAGGGCGGTGTCTTTTAATCGTGTGTTTTCCAGTTCCGTTGTTATATCCCTTAGTGAGATCAACTGTTCGGTGCGGTTTTCCACGTCAACACGTATCACGGCGAAGTCACGTCCTGCAATCTTGACATTCGCGTCTTCTGTTTTTCGATCAAGAAGAGAGCTGAGTTTTTCTCTGTCATCGGCGCTGATTTTCAAGCCGGGATCGTTGAATATGTCCTTCAAGTCGACGCCCTGGTTCACACCATTGAATACTCTGTCGGACGCGTCGCTCCACCGAAGAATCTTGTTGCCCGTATCCACAAGCAGATGAGCGCCTCGCAATGCGCCTAAAATAGTTCTGCTGTGCGCCACCTCCCGTTTCAGGTCGTATGCTGATTTCTCGAGCGAACGCATCAGGGATGTCACAAAGCTCGAAAACAAAACAAAGAACAATACGATAAGCGGGTTGAAGTAGGAAAATGATGTGAGTGAAGCATATGCCGCGAAGGATATGATTACGATAGCGGCAACAATGAATGTGGCGTATGAGTGAATTAACACTCCTGCGAGCAGAATTGGAACCATGAAAAATACGGTGGATCGCCCGTTCATCACTTGTTCTGGAGAGTCTGAAAACAAGGCGAGGAGCAGAAATGTTGCCACTAAAAGAATCGCTGGGACAAGATGGGAAATTTTCCCCCCACGGGACAGTCCAAGTGTAAGCAGTAATACGCCAATGCCAGCAAAGGTGGTTGGTATTAATAGGCGCAGCTCTGTTAAGTACGCTGTTTGTGCAGTTGTGTGGTAGTAGTAATAGATGATTTCTACTATCAGCGACGCGACTGCGATCCAGATTGTGGCCTTGACATATTTCTCGGTTAACGCCCGTCGTCGTTTGATTTCATCCTTGTCTAACAGGTGCGTTGAAGTGAGCATGTTCCTTAGTCTTTTCATTTTGCGCGGGTGTACTCCTTTACAGGTACAACCTCGCTTGGGTGATTATGTTGTTGTTTAGCGGCACCTGTCGAAAACCGAATAAAGCCACGTGAAAATTTTGGTCCATGGTTTCCCAAGGGGATTGCTGGACTAAATTCACTTACTACCTTTCCGCCAACCATGCATTTTATCTGCCCTTTACCCAATTGGGTAGATATTGCTTCTGCCATCTTTACAATTTCCAGGATGCTGACTTCTTCCTCATTTACGATGACACCGCCGCCAATTTCAAGGCAGGAATGTTTGTATTTCATGTCAGAAATCCTCTTGCAGTGAAATAATCTCTGAACCCTTGCATTGTTCGCAAATAGTGAATCCCATTGTTATTGGATCCTGTTTCCATCTAAAGGTACAGTTGCATGGGCGGGTAACTACGCCTCGTGGGGGACTGGGAAGCTCGATGATGTTGGTTTGGGGGAATTGTCCCAGAAAGAATTGTAGCATCGACAATGGGGGGTATCCCGGCTGTACGCTCCAAGGTATTGAATTTGATTATTCATTTTATTATGGTTTTCTCATTGATACTGTTGACTACTCCGCCTTTTCTCAGGTTTGACAACAGTATCTTTGAGAAAGCCATATTTATTTTATAGACATTTATTGACGAATGGGAACGTTTGTTCTAAAATAAGGCTGTGAAGTTGAGCACCTATACCCATAAACTTGGCACCCTTTACCGCGCGCAAAACAGAACGGATGATCGTGGAGTTGCAAAACGGTGAAGAAAGCCATCACCCATCTCAACTTGAACCAGACCAATTCCAGCAAACTGCAACAGCTGGATGAACTGGCTGCCGAACACGGGCGGGTAGTCCAGGCGTATGTGGATTGGTTGATCTGCCACGAAGTCCGCCAACCCAACAAGTACGCAGATATTCCTGAACAGGACATCCCGACCCGCTTATCCGACCGCTGGCAGCGATGCGCCTGGCAACAAGCCTGTGGCATTGTCCAGTCATGGTACAGTAACGAGCGTCAGAACCCGCCTGTCCTGCGCAATATCTGTCTGCAGTCCAATGCCAATGTGGTGGTCATTGAGCCTTCTGAAACGCCCACGTTTGATTTTTGGCTCAGGATTTCGACGTTGGAGACTGGAAAACCCATTCGTGTTCCCCTGACTCTGTACGGACGGGCTAAAGAGACGATAGCCGAATTTCCCAAGCTCTGTACCGGCGTCACCCTGAACCGGCGCGAAGGACAGTGGTATGCCACCTTCGTCGTTGAGCGGCGCGGCAAAAAACCCAAATCCAAAGCCGTGATCGGGGTTGATATTGGCATGGCGAACATCGTCTCTACCTCAGAGGGCCGCCACTATGGACAAATTAGCGCCGAACTGCGTCGGCGGGTTGAACGAACTGCAGCCAGACATCGCCGTAAGCAGAAACTCAACGCTTGCTTGAAGCGCAAAGGGCTGCCGACCGTTGACCTGACCGACCAGCGAGCCGAAGCCTTTGCCCGCAACGAGATTGGACAGGCTTTGAACCAGGTGATAGCCGACCTGCCTGCGGGTGCGGCGGTGGCGGTGGAGCGATTGACCATCAAGGAGATGCGTTTCAAGTCGCGTAAAATGAACCGCGCCTTGCGAGCTTCGCAATTGGGCTACGTGCGCGACAAACTCAAGTTCAAGCTGGATGAACGGGGCGTCCGTTATCGGAGCGTCCAACCGGCCTATTCCAGCCAGGAATGTTCGCAGTGCGGTTTCACTCTTTCGATGAATCGCCGCTCTCAGGCTGAATTTGAGTGCCTGTGGTGCGGCTATAAAGCCAACGCGGACGAGAATGCGGCGGCCAACCTTGCCAAACGTTTTGGTGACGAGGCCCTGAACACGCTTCCTTTCCGCGATGTGGAGGCGGCGCTGGCCGAGCGATTCATGCGCCGTTTCCCGGATGCCCGTAGTGCATCCGTCACCGACAGTCAATCAGCCCGGTCAACATCCGTGTCATGTTTGTCTGTGAATCGGGTAACTATACAATGAGTCGCCGGGGCATTGTCTTTACCGCCGAAGGGAAAGGATGTGTAAACGTAGAGCGCATTCAGCGCTCCTACCATACTGTCGTGCTCGAGTCAGAGAAACATCTTGGATGCACGTGCAAAACAGTTGATTGGGTTGCAATAAATAAAAAGCGGCGTATCTGGCGAGGCTCCTGTGTCCTAAAACACGCTCCCAGTTGTTGGGGGTGGCCAATGATGTGATTCTCGTCGATCGGTCTCCGATGTTGAGCATGAACAAGCATCCATACTTTTGTATCCCTATTATAGAGATGACAAAAGGTTAAATATCCGTACTTTTGTAACCCTAAAATAACTTAATATTGACATTTCCTCGGATATAGCGTAAACTGCAAAAGTGGATGGCTTGATACGGACGAGGAGGCTGTGTTTTATGAGCACAACAACATGCATCGAGATACGAGAACCGACCCTGTCGTTGCTTTCATCTCCAATGGAACAAGAAGATGGGCGGGCNNTTTTGTTTCTGTTTTATTCATTTTTATGTGCCTGCCGATCTCTGTATTTTGGTTTCAGATTCCAGGGCGGGCCAAGATTGATGTGGCGCCCATCCTTACGTGGATGCTCATCGTTGCAGTAATCTCTGCCTTGGTCGGGTACATTCTGTTTCTCCGCAGAAAACTTGCTGGTAATAAGGTTGAAAAGAAACTACAGCGCAAATCGCGAAACCACACCCCGCAACCATAAGTTCCCATACAGGTTGTTTATGATCGTCGGCCAGTACACATGTTGAGTGACATACATCATCAACCGACAGTCCCTTCACAAAAAGATGATGTTTCTTTTGGCGAGTATTTTCGGAGCCAACAATGAAGAAGTTGTTGACTCTGCTTCTCTTGTTCGTAGCCGCGTCTTTCTTTTGGGTTGCCTGCACGACCTATTCATCAGATCCAAGTTCGCTGATGCCGCAGGGAACACCCACTCCCAGCCTCCTGCCCGAATCCATGCGGACGGCTGATGCGGCTCGTCTCAGTGCGGAGCTTACGAAACACGCTGGGGAGGGGGAGATGACAGACTTGACGATCCGTTCGACTCAAGTATCACTTGAACTTACACAGGCGGTGGCAACCGAACAGTACTTTGCCCGCCAGACAGAAGTTTCAATAAACCTAACTTCGACACAAAGCGCTATTGAAACTTCTGTTGCGCAAGCAAATTCCACCAGCACCGCGGTTGCTCAGGCAACTGGCACTGCGATCGTGCAGGCAAACCTCACCAGCACAGCAGTCGTCAGAGGGACGACTACCGCGGAGTCGCAAAATTCTGTTTACGCACAGGCAACTAATTCGGAGATTGATCGGGAAATGCGGAGCGAGGAAAATACGTTATGGTTCTCCACGTGGGCACCCCGTGTATTTTTGACGATTCTCTTCATTATGGGTCTCGTGGGAGCCGGTGTCGGCGGCAAGGCGCTTTGGGATGCGCGTTGGATCATTGCGGCTCATTTAGGTGTTATCCGTTGGGGACCCGATGGAAAGCCGTACTTTATTGCTCCCGCATTCAACGAAGATGGTGACATTGAGGGGATCACGTTTGTTGAGCCCGATAGAATGCTTTCTTCCGGTATATCAATAATGCCTGGGAAGACCACGGAAGTGGATCAGGGCGTATCGGAAAATACTCGTCTGCTGACAACAAGTGGTGCGCAACAGATAAGCCATCAACTGGCCGCGGGCATGAACGGTAACGGCAATGGCGCTTCTCGTTCAACAATGGAGAAGTTCATACCGCCAACAGTTGATCAGAACCAGTCAACGGCTTCCCGGTCTTCGACTTCCACTCCTGATGTGAAAATCCTCGTTTTGCCCCCTGGCGATTCTCGTATTTCCGATTGGGTCGATGAGGCGACAGCAACGATCATTGATGCAGAAGAAGTAAGAGATTCTTGACACTGGAAACAACCATATGACTGTGATGACCGCTCCTCAACCTAAATTAACTCTGCTGCCAACCCACACTGCGTCGTATGCTGAAGGCGCTAGGATTGTGACCAAGATTCAAGGGGTTCTGGAACGGACTGGGGCAAATCCTGAAGCGGTCAGTACTTCCGTTGTCCTGACCGAGACAGGTGTTGGGCGGATCTTATTCGTCCCTCTCAATCCAAAAAAGATGGACAGAGTTGCTCCGTACAAGAACGATGATGTCTTGAAGCTTATGACCGCAGAAACACGCTATCGTGTTTTCTTCGGCGATGGCAGGAACGGTAATGGTCTGCGTTATGTCGTCCACATGTCCAACCGGCGCAGTAGAAGCCTGCCAAAAGCCGTTTCGTTCCCAGGATGGCACAGGGGGAGGGTTATGTTGGGCGAGACGCCGTTGGGTCCAGCCGTTGCAAATTCCTGGGCTGATTTCGGACACGGTGCAATTGCGGGTATCACGCAGTATGGAAAATCGAATAGCCTCCGAGTGCTTTTTGTTCAGGCTCTTCTCGAAGGGCATGATGTCTATTTGGGCAATTATGCGTCAAACACATGGAATCTGTTGCTCAAGACGAGCCACCCCCAGATCAAGGCGCTTGTCAATAACCCGGATGAATACCTTGAAGTTGTACGGGAATTGCTCGACGAGCGAGACCGCCGACAGCAGATGTTTGCCGATCTCCCAGGAGCGCCAGACAACCTGGATGAATATAACCATCTCTCGACAAAGCCCCTGTCTCGTATCATTGTATTTTTTGATGAGTTCTCCGCGGCTATTGAAAGCGAGGGTGGGGCGAAGTCTGAGTTGTCGATCAAGACTGTCGAGCTTCTCAAAACGACTCTCAAGTATGGTATCCAAGTGGTTTTAGCTGGACAGGATTTCTATGTGAACGATATCGGACATCTGGTCAATCACTGTAGCACACGCATTTGCCTGCGTGTCAACAATCCTCACCTCAGTCGTTCCCTCGTTGGAACAGCCGGCGCAGATAAGTTGAAGGTCCAGGGACGAGCACTCACCAACAAATGGAAGACCGTGCAGATATACTTAATATCGAAGGAGCAGTTGCTCAAGAATTTGACTTCTCCGTCAACCGGCTTGACTCCAACTGAAGAGATGTTGGTGCGCGGTCTTTGGGAATATACAGACCAACCCGGCTGGATGGATATCGAGCGTATACGAAAGTTAACCGGTTTATCCCAGGATAAGGCCCGCAATTTGAGAAGTGATTTTGTCAGTCGTGGGTTTGCCAAGCATTTTCCTGACAAAAGTAATGGCATTTATTTGACGGTAAAAGCATAAGAAAGGTTGTGTAGGATGGCAAAAAAGCAACAGCATCGTAATGATCATATCGTATGTTTAACCACAGCTGAGATCGGAAAAGCTCTGGGGTGGAGGAATCGTCAAAGAGTTTCGCGCGTGGCAGGGCGGGAGGGCTGGCGATCTTTGAATCCGAACAGGAGCACACCAGGACGAGTTTCGCAAGAATATTTCGCAGTGGATGTTCTTGAATATGTCCGTGCCCGTCAACGCACAACCCTTTTTACCTCGATCTGCGAAGCCTTCGGTGAAAAGACAGTCAAGGGTCTTTTGCGAGAGGACAAGTATGACGCACGTTGTCCTGTGTGTAACGGATTTGCTGTGGCAATGCCACTTTCCAAGAGAACGAAGAAGGTTCTGGCGTATCTTGACCTCAAAGAGGAAGATGCGCTGCCATGGGCATGCGTAAATGGTCACAGCAAGGATGATAAAGTGGATGTTCCGGGCGATCTTGCTTATCCGGACCTGCCCTGGGAACTTCTTGATGAACAACCAAAGCTCGAGTTGCCTGCAAAAGGGGCAGCATTATAACGAGCAGCCTTATAACCAATTTCAAAGGAGATCATCATATGAAAGAACAGCACTATCACGTGGAAGAAAATCTGGTGACCATGCCGTCTCAGATCGGTATTGGTAATACCGACATTGGTCAGTTGGCGTCTTCGATTGTGAAGTCGTCACGGGCAACCAAGCCCTACAAGGTCAGGTTCGGTCGAACAACTTATCTGGTTGGTCCAAATGTTGAGCGTTATACAAAGCCCATTCAGCGAATGGATTTCAATCGCCTTGGCGATACTGCCGAAGCCAAGGCGCTTACCTATGTTTCTCTTGGACTTGCTCTAGTGGTACGTTTGAAAAGT
>JRYF01000131.1_pt1 | contig 53651 bp, 48 predicted proteins | sample 235331 | NCBI WGS metagenome assembly JRYF01 (sample SAMN03074217, study PRJNA261475) | activated sludge metagenome | biome: Wastewater Treatment Plant; feature: Wastewater; material: Activated sludge; isolation source: activated biomass of a wastewater treatment plant treating hydrocarbon... ... | reverse complement strand
CAGCAGGAACGCGCCGCCGCCGATGCCCGAACTCTGCGGCTCGACCAGCGTCAGCACCATCTGCATGGCGATCGCCGCGTCGACCGCGGAGCCGCCGGCGCGCAGGATCTCGCGGCCGGCCTCCGCCGCGAGGGGATTGGCGGCTGCCGCCATGTGGCGGGCGGCGGTCGTTCCCATGACGCCCGGGCGGAAGCCGGAGGCGGCTTCCGGCGCGGCAGGACGGTCGGGCGCGCTGGCGCAGGCGGCGAGCAGCAGCGCGGCCAGCGCCGCAGTGAGGAAGCGCAACAGTGCGCTGGTCATCGGCAGGGGCGAAGGTGCAGCTGACGAGGAAAAACTTGGATCCCGGTCTGCGCTGCGCGCAACCGGGATGACGTGGACGGCGCCTTCGGCGCCGTCCACGTCACTTCGGCTGCAGGCGGATGGCGCCGTCGAGGCGGATGACCTCGCCGTTGAGCATCACGTTGCCGAGGATCGCCGCCACCAGGTTCGCGTACTCGGCCGGCTTGCCCAGCCGCGACGGAAACGGCACCTGCTTGCCGAGCGAGTCCTGCACCTCCTTCGGCATGCCGAGCAGCATCGGCGTCTCGAACAGACCCGGGGCGATGGTCATGCAGCGGATGCCGTTGCGGGCGAGGTCGCGGGCGATCGGCAGCGTCATGCCGACCACGCCGCCTTTGGAGGCCGAATACGCCGCCTGGCCCATCTGGCCGTCGAAGGCGGCCACCGAGGCGGTGTTGATCAGCACGCCGCGCTCGCCGTCGGCGGTCGGCTCGAGCCGGCACATCGCGTCGGCGGCGAGCCGGATCATGTTGAAGGTGCCGATCAGGTTGATGCCGATCACCCGTGCGAAGCTCGCCAGCGCGTGCGGCCCTTCCTTGCCGACCGTCTTCTCGCCGATGGCGATGCCGGCGCAGTTGACGAGCCCGCGCAGCGTGCCCCATGCGGTAGCGGCGGCGACCACCGCCTGCGCGTCGGCCTCGGAGGTGACGTCGCACTTCACGAAGCGGGCGCCGTCGCCGAGTTCGCGCGCCAGCGCCTCACCCTTGTCGGCCTGCACGTCGGCGACGATCACCTTGCCGCCGGCCTGTGCCAGCATCGTCGAGGTCGCGCCGCCGAGGCCCGAAGCGCCGCCGGTGACGATGAACACGTTGCCCTTGATCTCCATGGCCTTCCCCCGTTTCGCTAGAGTGTCGGCCATTCTAGAAGAGCAGGTCCGGCGACCTGCGAGGAGACGGGCATGAGCACCCACGGCCGCGAACTGCTGGCTGCGCTGCGCACCTTCGAGAAGGGCAAGATCGTCACTGCGCGCGAGGCGGTCCAGCTGATCCAGGACGGCGACACGCTGGCCACCAGCGGCTTCGTCGGCATTGGCTTCGCCGAGAACATCGCGGTGGCGATCGAAGAGCGCTTTCTGGAGTCCAGCGCCAAGGACCCCGACGGGATCGGTCGGCCGCAGGACCTGACGCTCGTCTACGCCGCCGGCCAGGGCGACGGCAAGGACCGCGGCCTGAATCACCTCGGCCACGAGGGGCTGATCAAGCGCGTGGTCGGCGGCCACTGGGGGCTGGTGCCGCGCGTGCAGGCGCTGGCGGTGGGCAACCGCATCGAGGCCTACAACCTGCCGCAGGGCGTGATCACGCACCTGTATCGCGACACCGCGGCCGGCAAGCCGGGGCACATCACCAAGATCGGCCTGGGCACCTTCGTCGACCCGCGGCTGGGCGGCGGGAAACTCAACGCGCGCACCACCGAGGACCTGGTCCGGCTGATGGAGATCGACGGCGAGGAGTACCTGTTCTACAAGGCGCCGAAGATCGACGTCGGCATCGTCCGCGGCACCACGGCCGACGTCGACGGCAACATCACGATGGAGAAGGAGGCGCTGACCCTCGAAGGGCTGGCGATCGCGATGGCGGCGCGCAACTCCGGCGGCATCGTCATCGTGCAGGTCGAGCGCATCGCCGAGCGCGGGTCGCTGAACCCGCGTCACGTGAAGATCCCCGGCGTGCTCGTCGACTGCGTGGTGGTGGCCGAGAAGCCGGAGTACCACTGGCAGACCTTCGTCGAGCCGTACAGCCCGGCGTTCTCCGGCGAGATCCGCATCCCCGCCAGCCACGTGCAGCCGATGCCGATGAGCGAGCGCAAGATCATCGCCCGCCGCGCCGCGCTCGAACTGCGCGCGAACAGCGTGGTCAACCTCGGCATCGGCATGCCCGACGGCATCTCGCTGGTCGCCGCCGAGGAGAAGGTGATCGACCTGATGACGCTGACCGCCGAGCCGGGCGTGGTCGGCGGCATCCCGGCGGCGGGGCTGAATTTCGGCGCCGCGGTGAACACGCAGGCGATCATCGACCAGCCGTACCAGTTCGACTTCTACGACGGCGGCGGGCTCGACATCGCCTTCCTCGGCCTCGCGCAGGCCGACCGCGAGGGGAATCTGAACGTCAGCAAGTTCGGCCCGCGGCTGGCCGGCGCCGGCGGCTTCATCAACATCTCGCAGTCGGCCAAGAGCGTGGTCTTCGTCGGCACCTTCACCGCCGGCGACCTGCGCGTCGCGGTCGAGGACGGCAAGCTGGTGCTGCACAACGACATCGGCCCGCGCAAGTTCGTGCGCGAGGTCGAGCACCGCACCTTTTCCGGCGCCTACGCGATCTCGCGCGGGCAGAACGTGCTGTACGTCACCGAACGCTGCGTGTTCCGGCTGACGCCGGAAGGCATGGAGCTCATCGAGGTCGCGCCGGGCATCGACGTCGAGCGCGACATCCTGGCGAAGATGGACTTCGAGCCGGTGATCCGCGGCACGCCGGCGCCGATGGATGCGGCGATCTTCGGCGACGGCCCGATGGGCCTGCGCGAGCGGATGCTCGAAGTGCCGCTGTCATCGCGCTTCGCCTACGACGACCAGCAGAACATCCTGTTCATCAACTTCGAGCGGCTGCGCGTGCGCACGCAGGCCGACGTCGACGCCATCGAGCGCGAGGTCGACGCGCACCTGAAGCCGATCGGCCACCGCGTCTACGCGATCGTCAACTACGACCACTTCGAGCTCGCCCCCGAGGTCGAGGACGCCTACGCGGCGATGGTCAAGGGGCTGGTCGAGCGCTACTACGACGGCGTCTCGCGCTACACCACCTCGGGCTTCCTGCGCGCCAAGCTCGGCGCCGCGCTGAACAAGCGCGGAGTCGCGCCGCACGTGTACGAATCGCCGCAGCAGGCGCTGGCCCACGTGCGCGATGCGTGAAGCCGGCGATCGGCCGATGGCCCGGCCACGCAGCATGCGCCCATTGAAACTGAGCCGGGCCTTCACGCTGATCGAGCCGGGGCCGGTCGTCCTCGTGACGACTCACGACGGCGGGAAGAACAACGTCATGACCATCTCGTGGACCATGGTGCTGGACTTCACCCCGCTGCTCGCCATCACCACCGGCGCGTGGAACTACTCCTTCGCCGCGCTGCGCAAGACCCGGGAGTGCGTCATCGCCGTTCCGACGGTCGACCTGCTGGACCAGTTGGTCGGGATCGGCACCTGCTCCGGTGCGGACACCGACAAGTTCGCCAGGTTCGGCCTCACGCCGGTTGCCGCCAGGACCGTCAAGGCGCCGTTGATCAAGGAGTGCCTCGCCAACATCGAGTGCAGGGTCGTCGACATGATCGGCAGGCACAACATCGTCGTGCTCGAGGGCCTGGCGGCGTATCTTGATTCCGCGCGCCAGGAGCAGCGCACGGTCCACGCGGTCGGCGACGGCACGTTCATCGTCGACGGGCGCAGGCTGGATCGTAAGAAGGCGATGGCGTCCAGGATTCCGGCAGGCGTCCTGAGATAGTCGGTGCGACGCTTCGGCCGGTCCGGCAGGCATCCCGGCACGAGTTGAGGGCTCGTGACATGACAGCCCTGTAGTTCGGCTGCGCGGTCGACGCATTCGCCGCGCGCCAGCGAGGCGCCTCCATAATCCGCACCGCTGCCTCGAGAGGATTGGCGACGTGGCAGAACTGGCGGGTCGACTTCGTTATCTTCGCAACGCGGAGGCGGTCATCGCCTTCGCGCTGCCGGCGGCGCTGATCGCGCACTGGACCCCGGCCGAGCAGCCGATCGCCTGGCCGCTGCGCGCAGGCGGCCTCGTGCTCGTCTCGGCGCTGCTGCTGCAGGGCGCGCTTTATTGGCACCTCAAGCTCGAGTGCGTGACGACGCGGACCGATCTGCCGACCTGGTTCGCGCCGCTGTACACGGCACTTCGCCGCGCGAACCTCGTCGCCTTCGCCGTGTTCGCGATCTTGCTCGCCGCTGCCGCCGCGACCGGCACGCCGCGTGCCGATCTCGGCTGGTCGGCGGCGCTCCTGGCCTTCGCCATGCTCGAACACGTCAACTACTATCAACGGCAACTCATGTACGACACCGGACGCGACCTGCGTGCGGTCTGGCGCAGGAAGAGCCTGCGCCGCGCGGCGCTCGGCGAGGACCTGCGGCGGGCCCGAGCCGAGAGCGCCGCCCGGGCGTAGATGCGGAAGCGGCTGCGAGGCGCTTCGTGGCACTCATTGCCTCCGCCGAAGGTCTGGCCGTCGCCAGGACGGCGCCGAAGCGTGATGCCGGCTTGTCGGCGGCTGGTGGTTGAGACGGCGCTCCAACGCGTCGAGGAGCAGTGGCGATGAAACCTGCAACACCCCCGTTGATCGCCGCCTCGCTGCAAGAATGGCACCGTATCGTCACGGCGGGCGATCCTGCCGCGTTGCCGGCGCTGCTTCACCCCGACGTCGTCTTCCGCTCGCCGGTGGCCTTCAAGCCCTACCGCGGCGCGGCGACGGTGGCCCTGATCCTGCGCACGGTCTTCGGCGTGTTCTCCGGCTTCGCCTACGAGCGGCAGTTCGTCACCGCCGAGGGATTCGACGTGGCGCTGGAGTTCCGCGCGCGGGTGGGCGAGCGGGACGTAAAGGGCATCGACCTGATCCGCTTCGACGCCGCGGGTCGCATCGTCGATTTCGAGGTGATGATCCGGCCGGCGAGCGGCCTGGCGGCGCTGGCCAACGAGATGGGCCGGCGGCTGGCCGCTGCGATGCCGGCGGGCGGCCCGGCGGAAAGCTGAACGCCGGCGTCGTGCGGCGGCGGGTCGAGCCTCAGCCGGCCGGCTCGTGGTGCCGGGTGGTGACGTACACGGTGCCGGTGAAGCTGGAGATCAGCGCGCCGTCGGCGCGCGCCACGTCGATGCGATAGACGGCCAGCTTGCGCGAGCGCGAGACCTCGGACGCGCGGGCGATCAGCTCGTCGCCGGGGTTGGCCGCTGCCTGGTAGGTGATGTGCGCGTCGATGCCGGCGGCGACCACGCCGTGCGAATTCGACGCCAGGCCGAAGGCCGCGTCGGCCAGCGCGAAGATCGCGCCGCCGTGGCAGGTGCCGTTGAAGTTCAGGTGCTCGCGGCCGACGGTCATCGCCACCGAGGCGTGGCCCGAGCCGCCGTCGACGAAGCGGATGCCCAGCAGCCGCGCGAACGCGTCCGCCGCCGCCAGCCGCTGCAACTGGCGCAGCGCCTGCGCCTGGCGCTCGGCCGCGGTCATTCGAAGCCGGCCCAGGTGGCGAACGACGCCACCGGCTCGCGGCCCGGCACCAGCTTTGCCTCGGGCGTGTCCGCCTCGGCGTAGCCGAGCGCCATGCCGCAGACCACCGCTTCATCTTCCGGCAGCGCCAGTTCGCGCGCCACCACCTGCGGCACCTCCATCCACGATGCCTGCGGGCAGGTGTCGAGCCCGCGCGCGCGGGCGGCGACCATCACGTTCTGCAGGAACATGCCGTAGTCGAGCCAGCTGCCACGCTCCAGGCGGCGGTCGATGGTGAAGATCAGCCCCACCGGGGCGTCGAAGAACAGGTAATTGCGGCGGTGCTGTGCGTGCATCGCCGCCTTGTCGCCGCGGCCGATGCCGAGCAGCGCGTACAGCTCCCAGCCGAGCTTGCGCCGTCGCGACAGATAGGGCTCGAACCACTGCTGCGGGTAGTAGCGGTACTCGGGCGCCCGTTCGCCGCGGTCGTAGGCGGCCGCGGCGGCGCGGCACAGCCGGTCCTTCGCCTCGCCGGCGAGCGCGTGAACGCGCCACGGCTGCGTGTTGGTGCCGCTCGGCGCGTGGCGGGCGACGTCGAGAATCTGCTCCACGAGTTCGCGCGGCACCGGCCGCGGGCTGAAGCGGCGCACCGAGCGGCGCGAGATGATCGCGCGGTCCACCGCGGCGACTTCGTCGGCCGAAGGCGCGTGCCGTTGGCGCAGGCGCTGGCCGTGGCCGTTGGCGGCGCCGTGCGACGCGATCCGGTCGGCCAGCTCGGCGATGCCGTCGCCGCGCGTGGCGACCGTCCTGAGCACCGGAACCTCCGCGCGGCCGCGCGTGCGCAGGCGAAGCATCTCCTTCAGGTCGCGCGCGGTGGATTCGGCGGCCGGCAGGTCGGCCTTGTTGACCACCAGCAGGTCGGCGATCTCCAGGATGCCCGCCTTGATCGCCTGCACGTCGTCGCCCAGCCCCGGCGGGCAGACGACGACGCGGGTGTCGGCGATCTCGACGATCTCCACTTCCGACTGGCCGGCGCCGACCGTCTCGACGATGACGGTGTCGAAGCCGGCGGCGTCGAGCACGTCGACGATCTGCCGCGTGGTGCGCGAAACGCCGCCCAGGTGCCCGCGCGAGGCGATCGAGCGGATGAACACGTGCTCGTGTCCGCCATGGCTGCCCATCCGCACGCGATCGCCGAGCACGGAGCCGCCGGTCAGCGGGCTCGACGGATCGACCGCCAGCACGCCGATGCGCCGCCCGCGGCGGGTCAGTTCGCCGAGCAGCGCGTCGATCAGCGTCGACTTTCCTGCACCCGGCGCGCCGGTGATGCCGACGACGTGCGCCCGGCCGAGCCGCGGCGCGACAGCGGCGGCGATCGCCTCCGCGCCGGGGGCGGCGTTCTCGATGCTGCTGATCGCGCGTGCGATCGCGCGCCGGTCGCCGGCGGCGAGCGGCGCGAGCAGGGGGTGGTCTGGGGCGTTCATTGACGATGCAACGCGCTGCGATCCAACAGCACGCCGTCCCGTCGCCCCGGCGAAGGCCGGGGCCTAATTTGACGGCGACGAACTTGGGTCCCGGCCTGCGCCGGGACGACGGCGGCAGAGGTCGACGCGCGGAGCCGTGCCACGTTGTCGCTCACACGATCGCCTGCACGTGCCCGAAGCCGAGTTCACGCCGAAGCGTGGCGCAGATCTCGCCGTGCGTGCAGCCGGCTTCGGCGGCTTCGACGACCTTGCCGAAGACATTTAGCTTCGGATCGCCGGCGGCGCGGGCCAGCTCGTCGAGCGCCCTGCCGACCGCCGCCGCCGAACGCCCCGCCTTGAACGCCTTGAACTCCTCCATGTGCGCGCGCATCGCCGCCGCGTCCGGCCGCGCCTGCGGCCGCCGCGCCGACCTGTCTTCCTCGGCTTTGTACGCGTTGACGCCGACCACGGTCTGCTCGCCCGACTCGACCTGCTGCTGGAAGCGCCGCGCGGACTCGCCGATCATCTTCTGCACCAGGCCGGATTCCACCGCCGCGTACATGCCGCCGGCGGCCTCGACGATCCTCATCACGCGCAGGATCTCGGCCTCCATCTGGTCCGTGAGCCGCTCGACGTAGTAGGAGCCGCCGAGCGGGTCGATCACGTCGGTGAGGTGGGCTTCCTCGCGCAGGATGTTCTGCGTCGCCACCGCGATGCGCGCCGCCTCGGCGGTGGGCGTGGAGAACACCTCGTCGTAGGAGTCGGTGTGCAGCGATTGCAGGCCGCCGAAGATGCCGGCCATCGCCTGCGTGGTGACGCGCGCGATGTTGTTCAGCGGCTGCTGGCGCGTCAGGTCCACGCCCGAGGTCTGGCCGTGGAACTTGAAGCGCCACGAGCGCGGGTCGCGTGCGCCGAGGCGCTCGCGGCACAGCCGCGCCCAGATGCGCCGGCCGGCGCGGAACTTGGCGATCTCCTCGAACAGGCTGACGGAGATGTCGAAGAAGAACGTGAAGCGCGGCAGGAAGCGGTCGGGGTCCATGCCGCGCGCGATGCAGTCCTCGGCGTACTGCACCGCCGACGCGAGCGTGAAGGCCATCGCCTCGGCCGGCGTGGCGCCGGCCTGCTGCATGTGCTGGCCGACGATGGACAGCGGGTTCCAGCCCGGCACCTGCTCGTTGCAGAACGCGATGTGGTCGACCGCGATGCGTCGCGCGCCCTGCAGCGCGATGCGGAAGAACATGTGGTTGGCGACGAAGTGCGAGATGCAGTCGCTCTGGTTCGAGGTGCCGGTGATGCGCTGCCACGGCACGCCGCGGCGCTTGGCGACCGCCAGCTCGAAGGCGAGCAGCGTGAACGGCGACGGGTCGTTCATCGCGGTGGACAGATCGCCGATCGGCACGCCGTCGAGCGCGCGCTCCATGTCGCCGGCGTGGTTGATGACGGTGCCGCAGGTGCCGAGCAGTTCCACCGGAACCTCGTCGGCGTCGTAGCCGCGGAACACCGAGTTGCACGGGATCAGCGACAGCGCCGAGGCGCCGACCGCGAGCATGTCCTTCACGCGGCGGTTGTAGTCCTCCGGCAGCCCCAGCCCGATGAGCTGGCGCTGCGACCAGCTGCGGCCGCGGTACATCGTCGGGTAGATGCCGCGCGTGTAGGGGTACTCGCCCGGGAAGCCGAGGTCGGCACCGTAGGCGGCGCCCGACCAGTCGCGCGGCGTGTACAGCGGCTTGACCTCGATGCCGGAACGGTTGCGCGGCGTCTTGGCGTCGGGCGCGCCGGCAGCGAACTCGCGCTCCCAGCGGGCCTGCGCGGCGGCCACGTCGGCATCGGCGAGGTGGGTCACGGGCTTGTTCATGCGGTGGCTCCTTGGTTGCGCTGGCTGGCCTGGCGCGACTGCGCGAGGCCGCGCACGCACGCGACCACGTCGTCCAGCGCGGTGCCGGGATGGAAGACGCGCGCGACGCCGGCGTCGAGCAGCATGCGCTCGTCCTTGTCCGGCACGATGCCGCCGACGATGACCTTCACGTCGCCGAGCCCGGCGGCGCGCAGGGCCTGCATCAGGTGCGGCACGATCAGATGGTCGGTGGCCAGCGAGGACAGGCCGATCACGTCGGCGTCCTCCTCGGTGGCGAGCTTCACCACCGTCGGGATCTCCTGCCACGGCGGGGTATAGATGACTTCCATGCCGGCGTCGCGCAGGCAGGCGGCGATCACGCGGCTGCCGCGGTCATGGCCGTCGAAGCCGATCTTGGTGACGATCACCTTCGGGGGACGTTCACGCATCCTGCGCCTCCTTCAAGAACGAAACGAACCGCGCGGCCAGCGATCGCGGCGTCTGCCGGCCGGCCGGGTCGAACCACACGCGCGCCCAGTTCAGCGCGCCCAGCAGCATCAGCCGCAGCGTGCGGCGGTCGCTGCCCGCCGGCAGCGGCAGTGCGGCGACCAGCGCGCGGAAGATGTCCTCGTAGCCGGCGCGCAGGGCGCGCAGGCGCTCGGCGGCGGCGGGCACGTCCTCCGGGTACACGCGGATCAGCACCTGTGCGTAGTCGCTGTTGCGCAGCACCGTCTCGAGGTGGGCGCGGCACGCAGCCTCGAGCCGCTCCCATGGCGCGCTGTCGGCGGCGGCGGCGTTGCGCACCGCGCCGGCCAGCTCCTCCACCCCTGCTTCGTAGACGGCGACGAGCAGCTCCTCCTTCGAGGCGAAGTGGTAGTACACCGAGCCGGGCAGCATCTTCACCGCGAGAGCGATGTCGCGCATCGAGGTGCCGGCGTAGCCGCGCCGGGCGAACAGCGCTGCGGCGGCATCGAGCAGGTCGCCCGAGCGGTTGTCCGAGCGCGGGGCCCGCTGGGCGCGGGCGGTGGCCATCGAGGGATTCGCGCTCACTTTAAAAACAATCGTTCGTTTGGTTTATGTTGCGCCAAACGGGCGGGCCTGTCAATCCGATGACGTCACCCGTGCGCAGCTCGCGCCGCCTCCACGAACGGCGCGCTAACCCCTGGCGAGCTCAGGGTGGCGCCGCGTCGACCCGTTCGAAGGCGGCTTCAGACCCGCGCCGACGCGAGTACACCGGCCCGCGACAGCCGCGCCACTTCGGCTGCGTCCAGACCCAGGTGGCGCGCCAGCACGCTGGCGTTGTGTTCGCCGAGCAGCGGGGCCGGTTTGCCGCTGTGCTGCGGGAACCCATGGGCACGGATCGGCTGGCCGGCGATCGTGACTTCGCCGAGGATGGGGTCGGCCACCTGGCGCACCGTGCCACGCCCTGCCAGTTGCGGGTGCTTGACTGCCTGCGCCACCGACAGCACCGGCGCGGCGGGCAGGCGGAAGCCGGCGCAATGCGCGACCACCGCATCCACGCCGTCGAACCCGGCCATCCAGGCTTCGATGATCGCCACCAGTTCGCCCAGATGGGCGACGCGGGCCTCGTTGGTCTTGAAGCGCTCGTCGGCGGCGAGCGCCGGCTGTCCCATGGCCTCGCACAGCTTGGGCCACATCGGACCGGGGATGACGAGGTTGACGTAGCCGTCGCGTGCCTTGTAGTAGCCCACCGGCGCGTAGGCCGTGGACTGCGAGCCGCTGCGGTGCGGCAGGATGGCGCCACCGCTGAGCGTATGCATCTCCACGTTGGCTTCGTGACTGCGGAACAGGAAGTCGAGCAGCGAAACCTCGACCCGCGTGCCGGTGCCGCCGCGTTCGCGGTGGTACAGCGCCGCGCACACGCCGGCAAGTGCACTCATGCCGGTGCCGAGATCGCCCACCGCCACGCCGATCAGCGCCGGCGCCCCGTCGGCGTCTCCGGCCATGCTGGCCACGCCCGAGTAGGCCTGGCCGGTGAAGTCGAAACCCGGCATGCGGGCCAGCGGGCCGTCCTGCCCCAGCGCCGACACCGAGGTCATCACGAGCCGCGGATTGAGCGCGTGCACCGCCTGCCAGCCGAAACCCAGCTTGTCGATCACGCCGGGCGAGAAGTTCTCGACCAGCACGTCGGCGCGCCGCAGCAGCCGGTCCACCAGCGCCTTGCCCTCGGCATGCCGCAGGTCCACGCACAGGCTCTGCTTGGCGGTGTTCTGCTGGATGAAGTAGCCGCTGCGCCCGTCGCGCTGCAGCGGCAGGTAGCGGCCGGGGTCGCCGGTGGGCGCCGACTCGACCTTGATGACCTCCGCGCCCATCTCGGCCATGGCCTGAGTGACCGAGGGCCCGGCCAAGAACTGGGTGAAGTCGACGACGACAACGCCGCTCAACAGGTGCTGGGGCTGCATCCGAGGTCCTTCGGGTTGTCAGACGGAGTGCCGGCGCATGAAGCGGAGGCCGGGGTGAGCTCGCGCAAGCGCGCGGCTACTTCGCAGCCAGCCCGGACTTGAGCGCGTTGAGAACTTCGCTGCCGCTCTTGCCGCGGCGATCGAGGTTCTGCGCCCACTCGGCGGCCACCTCTTGCGACACTTTCGCGAGCAGCGCACGGTCGGCGGGCGGGAGCGTGAGCAGCTTGGCGCCCAGTCCCTTCAGCTTCTCGATGTCTTCGGCCTCGTCTCTCTCCACTTGCTGGCACACCCTGCCGATCGCCTCTTCGCCGATGGCGGTGAGCTCCGCCTGCAGCGCGGGAGGCAGCGACTGGAAGCGCTTCTCGCCGACCACCCAGGTGGCAACGAACGAGCCGAAGTTCTCGCCGATCGTCCCGGTCTTCGCCAGCTTGTCGATGTCGTAAGGGGCCAGGCTGTTGAAGGGAAAGACCACGCCGTCGATGGTGCCGCGCGAGAGCGACTCGTACACCTCGGGCGTGGGCATCAGCACGGGCACGGCGTTGAGCTTCTTGAGGAGCAACTCCTTGGCCGAGCCGGAGGTGCGGATCTTCATGCCCTCGAGGTCCTTGAGGCTCGCGAAGGGCTTGCGCGTGAAAACCTGGTACGAGGGCAGCACAAAGGCGAACAGCACCCGCACCCCGTTCGGCGCGAACTCCTTCTTGTCCAGCACACCACCCGGCTTGACGAGGTTCCAGTAGGCGCGCGTGGCCGGGCACGAGCCGGAGAACGGCAGCGGCAGCTCCGGCACCACGGACAGCGCCAGCTTGTCGGACACGAACGCGGGCGCGACGTAGGCGATGTCGACGACGCCGGACTGGGTGAGCGACAGGAGATCCTTGGCCTTGCCCAGCTGCTCGGCGGGGTAGTACTCGAACTCGAAGCCCTTCGCGTTCGCGCTGGCCTTCAGGCGCTCCATCATCGGGAGGGTGAAGTACTTGGGCAGGAAGTGGCCGACCGGAAACGAGTCGGCGATCTTGATCTTCGCCGTCTGAGCGAGGGCGCCGCCCACGCAAAACAGGCTGGCGGCAAGGAAGGAAGCAAGCGGCTTTCTCATATCGTCCCCGGTGCGAGGTGGAAGGAAGCGAAGTCAGGGCCCCATTCTGGACGGCAGCCACAGGATGATCTGCGGGAAGGCGACCAGCACGCCGACGAGCAGCAAGTGCGCGAACACGTGCGGCCAGACGCCGCGGAAGATCTCGGCGAGCGGGCGTTTGGCGTAGCGCGCCACCACGAACACGTTCAGGCCCACGGGCGGCGTGACCAGCCCGACTTCGGCCATCACGATCACGATCACGCCGAACCACACCGGGTCGAAGCCGAGGGCCTTGACCAGCGGCAGCACGATCGGCACGGTGAGGATCAGGATCGCCACCTGATCCATCAGGCAGCCGAGGATCAGGTAGCCGAGCAGGATCATGCCCAGGATCGCCCAGCGCGACGCCTCCAGCGAGCTCACCCACGCCACCAGCGACTGGGTGCTCTGCGTGAGGGTGAAGAAGTAGCCGAAGATCTTGGCGCACACGATGATCATGATGATCATGCAGCTGGCGTGCGCCGCGTGCACCAGCGCCTGCGCCAGGGCCGCGCGCGTGACCTTGCGCTCCCACAGCGCGATCAGGAAGGCGCCGAAGGCGCCGAGTCCCGAGGCTTCGGTCGGCGTCGCGATGCCGGTGTAGATCACGCCGGTCACCGCCATGAACAGGAACAGCATCGGGCCGACCACCTTCAGCGACGCGAGCTTCGCCCGCATGCCGTAGGCCTGACCGCGCGGCGCCGATGTGGGGTCGATGAGCACCAGCACCCACACCGTGGCCATGATCACGAGCGTGACCAGGATGCCGGGAATGACGCCGCCGATGAGCAGCGCGCTGATGCTCACGTCGGCGATGATCCCGTAGAGCACCAGGGCGATCGAAGGCGGAATCAGCATCGCCAGCGTGCCCGAGATCGCGACGACGCCGCCGGCCAGCTTGGGGTCGTAGCCCTGCTTGAGCATCGCCGGCATGGTGGTCGACGACAGTGTCGCCGCCGCTGCCGTGCTGGAGCCCGAGATGGCGCCGAAGCCGGCGCCCGCGAGCGCGGTCGCCATGCCGAGGCCGCCCGGGACGCGGCCGACCCAGGTGGCGGCGGCCTTGAAGAGGTTGTCGGCGACGCCGCTCATGATCACGAACTCCGCCATCAGGATGAACAGCGGCACCGAGATCAGCTCGTACGAGGCGGCGGTGGACAGCGGCGCCGTGGACAGCACGCCGATCATGGTGTCCCAGCCGCCGATCAGATAAAGGCCCAGCGCGCCCGAGACCACGAGAGCAAAGGCCACGGGGATGCCGATGGCGAGCAGCGCGAACAGCAGTGCCGTGACGAACGCCGTGGTCGTCATTCCGGGCCCCCTTCGGTGCCGGAGATGGGCGGCAGCTCCCGGAACGCGCGGCCAGTGACGAGCGTGCCCACGTAGCCGGCGGCGTTCAAGGCGAGGCGCAGCGTGAGCACGCCGAAGCCGATGGGGAAGGCGATGCTGGCGGTCCAGGAAGGCACCGGCAGGCCGGTGGTGGACACGGCGGCGGTCTCGAACTCCGTCCACGTGTGGCCTGCCGCCACCCAGGTGCACAGCGCGAACGCGGGCAAGGCGAGGACGGTGCCGATCGCCTCGAACGCGTAGCGCACGCGCGGGCTCACGTAGTTGTGCACGATGTCCACGGCCACGTGCGAGTGCGCCTTCAGCGTGTGCGAGACGGCGAAGAAGAACAGGCCCGGCAGGAGGTAGTTGTTGATCACCTCGTACGACCACGCGATCGGCGCGTTGAAGAGATAGCGGCGCGACACGTCGGCGACCACCAGGCACATCAGGGCGAACAGCATCGTGCTCCCGATGGCAACCAGCACGCCGTCGAGCGCATCGATCCAGCGGCGCAGCCGCGCATAGGCGGGCGGGGGACTTGCGGCGGCGAACGTTGCCAGGCTCATGGGGCTTGCTGACGCCGCTCAGGCCGGATTGCGCTGCACCACCTGCCTGGCGATGATGATCCGCTGCATCTCGTTGGTGCCTTCCCCGATCAGCAGCAGCGGCGCGTCGCGGTAGTAGCGCTCGACGTCGAACTCCGGCGAGTAGCCGTAGGCGCCGTGGATGCGCATGCACTCGAGCGCGTTGTCCATCGCCGCCTCGGTGGCGTAGTACTTGGCCATGCCGGCTTCCATGTCGCAGCGCTCGCCCCGGTCGTAGGCGCGCGCGGCCGACTGCACGAGCAGCTTCGCCGCTTCCACCCGTGTGGCCATCTCGCCGAGCTTGAGCTGGATCGCCTGGTGCTCGCAGATCGGCTTGCCGAAGGTCTTGCGCTGCTGCGCGTAGGCCACCGCGTCGTGCAGCGATGCCGTCGCCACGCCCAGGCCGCGCGCGGCCACGTTGATGCGCCCGAGCTCGAGCCCCGAGAGCACCTGCTGCAGCCCGCGGCCCTCGACGCCGCCGATCAGCCGCTCGGCGGGTACCCGGTAGTCGTCGAAGCGCAGCTCGCAGGTGTCGATGCCGCGGTAGCCCAGCTTCTGGAGCTTGCGCGAGACCACGAAGCCCGGCCCCTTCTCGGCGATGAACAGGCTCATGCCCTTGTGGCGCGGCTCGGCCTGCGGGTCGGTCTTCACGAGCAGCGCGATGCAGCCGCCCTGGCCGCTGTTGGTGATCCACGTCTTGCCGCCGTTGACGACGTAGTGGTCGCCGTCGCGCACGGCGCGCGTGCGGATCGCCTGCAGGTCGGTGCCGGCGTCGGGCTCGGTCAGGCCGATGCCGCCGCGCAGCTCGCCACTGGCGAAGCGCGGCAGCAGCTCGCGCCGCTGCGCCTCGGTGCCGTGGCGCAGCACTGCCGAGGCCATGATGAGGTGCGAGTTGATGACGCCCGACAGCGACATCCACACCGCCGCGATGCGCGCCACCACCGCCGCGTAGGTGGCCGTGGTCAGCCCCAGGCCGCCGTACTCCACCGGGATGATGCAGCCGAACAGGCCCATCTCCTTCATCCGCTCGACGATCGCGGTGGGGTACTCGTCGGCATGCTCGAGCCGCTTGACGTGCGGCTTGACCTCGATGCGCAGGAAGCGGTCGATCGCGTCGAGGATGGCGCCGTCGAGCTCGGGCGCGTCGTGCTCCGGCGTCTGGTTCGACATCGCCGTCTACCCGCCCGCCGCCAGGCCGAGCTGGATCTCGCGCGCCGGCACGTCGGCGCCGATGCCGAGCACGACCTCGCGCACCTTCGCCGCCCGTTCGGACGAGGCGACGAGCTGCATGTTGGCCTCGAACTTGGCCACCACGTCGGCGTTGGTGATCGGGCGCCCGGCGCCGCCGCGGTTGACCTGCTCGCGATGGCGCAGCTCGCGGCCGTCGTTCAGCGTCACGACCACCTCGCCCGAGTAGGAGGCGGGGAAGGGCGAGTCCGGGTCGATCTCGTACTCCACCCGCGACGCGAGCGCCAGCACGGTCTCGTCGCGCAGCGCGGCCTCGTCGAGCTCGGCCAGGCCGAAGCGGCCGCGCACCAGCGCGGTGGCCACGGTGTAGGGGATGCTGAACTGCGCGTCGTAGCTGTTCTGCGGGCGCTTCTTCGTCGCCACCGGTTCGCACACCGTCTTCACCACCTCGGCGGGCACCAGCGCGCGCACGCCGCGGATGTCGGCGGCGCGCAGGCCGTGGCGGTCGCGCAGCAGCGCCGCCGCGTCGGCGCAGGCGTGCGTGAAGTGGCAGGCCGGCAGCGGCTTGACGTTGACTTCGGACAACTCCCAGGTCTCGCCCAGGCCGGCGGTGGCGAGCGACAGGTCGCCGTCGCGCGCGAGCGGCCCGAGGTGGCTGTCGAACAGGCCGAAGCGCCCCTCGTAGGCCTGGCGCGGGCCCTGGAAGCCGTGCCGCGCGAGCGTCGCGGCCGTCAGGCCGGCGCCGGCCGCCCAACCCGGGTGCATGCGCTTGGTCCACGCGCCGTCCTGCAGGAACTCGAGGCTGCCCGAGGCCATCGACAGCGCGATGCCCTGCGCGCCGGCGAGCTGCGCCGCGTTCAGGCCCAGCAGCTTGCCGGCCACCAGCGTGCAGGCGAAGGCGCCGACCAGGCCCGTGGGGTGGAAGCCGACCTGGTGGAACCCGCCCTTGGCCACCGACGCCAGGCGCGCGCCGGCCTCCATGCCGGCGACGTAGGCGACGAGCAGGGACTCGCCGTCTGCACCGGCGAGCGCCGCGCTGCCCAGCGCGCAGGGCAGGGTGCTGGCGGTGGCGTGGATCACGCCGGCGGCATGGGTGTCGTCGAAATCGAGCCCGTGGATCAGGATGCCGTTCATCAGCATCGCGTCGCGCGGGGCCAGGCGCGCGGCCAGCCCGATCACCGGCGTGTCGCCGCCGCGGCCCGACAGTTCCTGCGCCGCCGACAGCGAGCGGTGCGCGAACTCGTAGTGCGTCGAGGCGTGCGCGATGCCCACCGCGTCGAGCAGCAGATGCCGGGCGCGTTCCAGCACCGCCTGCGGAACATCCTGCGGCCGCAGCCCGGCAACGAATTCGGCCAGCGTGTCGGCGATGGTGTGCGTGCGTTCCTTGCTCATGCGCCGGCTCGGTTCCTGGGTTGGTCAGCCCGTCGCAAGTATAAATGCCAAACGCTAGTTAGGTTTGCTGGCATGATGCGGTCCCGGATCGTCCTGAGCAGGAACAGCATGAGCGAAAGCACGAGTGCGCCGTACGTGGGAGTGACGCGCGAGGGCCATGTCTCGATCGTCGAGATCCAGCGGCCGCCGCACAACTATTTCGACATCCCGATGATCACAGCCATCGCGGATGCGTTCGAGGCGGCCGAGGCCGACCGGGAATGCCGCGCGATCGTGCTGTGCGCGCAGGGAACGGCCTTCTGCGCCGGTGCCAATTTCGCCAGCCGCGACGCCACGCCGGAGCAGAAGAGCCCGCGTGCGCTGAATCCGATCTACGACCAGGCGATCCGTCTGGTGGCCTGCACCAAGCCCTCGGTCGCCGCGGTCCACGGTCCGGCCATCGGCGGCGGTCTCGGCCTGGCGCTGGCGACGGACCTGCGCGTGAGCTGTCCCGAGGCGCGCTTCTCGGCCAACTTCAACCGGCTCGGCTTCCATCCCGGGTTCGGGCTGTCGTACACCCTGCCGCGCCTCGTCGGGCAGCAGCAGGCGGCGCAGCTGTTCTTTACGGGCCGCCGCATCGGCGGCGAGGAAGCCGCCCGCATCGGCCTGGTGGACGAGCTGGTGACGCAGGAGCAGGTCCGCGCCAAGGCGGTCGAATGGGCCACCGAGATCGCGGTGTCGTCGCCGATCGCGGTGCAGTCCACGCGGGCCACGCTGCGCGCCGGCGTCGTGGAGGCCTTCCGCCTCGCGGTGGCGCGCGAGAGCGCCGAGCAGAACGCGCACTTCAAGACCGAGGACTTCAAGGAAGGCGTCAAAGCGATGGCGGAACGGCGCCCGCCGCGGTTCTCGGGACGCTGAGCCGTTGGGCGGACCGTCGGTCCAGGCGCACGCCGGCGCAGCGCGCGGCATCGGACCATTCCGCGATGTCCGCGCGGATGTTGCGGGCGAACGCATCGGGCGTGCTCGCCAGCGAGGTCGTCAAGCTGCTCGCGTTGCTCGGCGCCGACGCGTTGTTCGCCAGGGCCTCGCGCACAGGGTGGCGACAGCGGCCAGCCGGACCAGATCGCGCTCGATGCTGAAGCGCAGGTTCTGGTGCAGCGCGCCCTTGATGGCGTGCGTGCCGGTGTAGATCATGAGGACCACGGTCCGGCGGTGATTCCCTGCAGGTCTTCGCGGCCTGAACGCAATCCGTTGGTCAGCGCGGTCGGCCGTGTTCAAACCGCCGCTGCACGCCAGCGCAATGGCAAGGCGCTGCCCGGCCGGCCGCCGTCGGCGGCACCACGGTCCCTGCTCGAGAGGTCGCTGAAGGACGAAGGCGGCAGCAGCTCCGGCGCGCGCCGGAGCCGGGCATCGTCCGGCTGAAGCCTCACCCTCCGGGCGCGGCCAGCCGGGCGGCCGCCATCTCGCGCAGCTTCGCCCGCTGCACCTTGTCGCCGTTGGCGCTGTGCGTCACCGGGAAGGCATCGACGAACCACACGCGCGCCGGCACCTTGAAGGCAGCCATGCGCGCGCGCACCCAGTCGGCCACCGCGGCCTCGTCGGGCGGCGGCTCGTGGCCCGCGCGGCGGATCACGAAGGCGACCGCGCGGCGCGTGCGCTCGATCTCCACGGCGACGATCTGCGCATCGGCCACGCCGGGCAGCTGCCGGATCACCTCCTCGATCTCGACCGGGCTGACGAGGAAGCCGCCAAGCCGGATGGCGTCGCCGGTGCGCGTCTCGAACACGAAGCTGCCGTCCTCGCGCACGCGGCCGATGTCGCCGGTGCGGAAGAAGCCGTCGTCGCGGAGCGCCTTCGCGGTGGCCTCGGGGTTGCCGAGGTAGCCGACGAAGCGGGTGGCCGAGCGGATCTCGAGCTCGCCGCTGGCACCGGGCGGCAGCAGCTCGCCCGACTCGACGTCGCGCACGCGCACCTCGGCCTGCGGCGAGACGGGCATGCCGCCGCCGAGCAGGCGCTCGTCCATCGGCAGGTGTGCCGGCTGCAGCGAGAACAGCGCGTGCATCTCGCTCGATCCGTACAGGCCGGCCACCGGCCAGCCCCGCGCCAGCGCGCGTTGCGCCATCTCTGCGTTGAGCACGAAGCCGCCCAGCCGCAGCGAGGGCATCGCCGCCGCCGCCGCGTCGAGGTCGAGCAGGCGGCGCAGCATGTCGTCGGTGCCGAACACATGGCTCAGGCCGTGCCGGCGCACCAGCGCGGCGGCCTCGGCGGCGTCGAAGGCCTGCATCGGCACCACCGGCGCCCCCGCGGCCAGGCTGGCGAGCGCGGCGAACAGGCCGTAGGTGCCGCAGAACGGCACCGCGCCCAGCGTGGCCGTGCCCGGCGCCTCGAAGCCGAGCGCACGCGCCACGTCGCGCGCATGCAGCGCGAGGTTGCGCTGCACGTGCACGACCAGCTTCGGCCCCTGCGTCGTGCCCGAAGTGGTGAAGTAGATCGCCCGCGCGTCGGCCGCGGCTGCGCTGGGCGGCGCCGGCGCATCGGGCAAGGCGTCGGCGTCGAAGGCCACGGTCGGCTTGCCGAGCACGCCCGCCGGCAGCGCAGTACCGGCGTCGAGAACCGCCACGCGCTCCAGCGCCGTGAAGGCGGCGCCGTCCATCGCGTCGAGGATCGCGTCGAAGTCGATGCGCCGGAAGCGCCGCTGGATGACGAGCATCCGCGCCCCCGAGCGTTCGAGCACGTGCGACAGCTCGGCGGCCCGGAAGCGCGTGTTGACCGACATCGTCGTCGCGCCCAGCCGCGCCAGGGCGAACAGCAAGGCCAGCCACTCGACGCGGTTCACCAGCCAGACGGCGACGCAGTCGCCGCGGCGCACGCCCTGCGCGTGCAGCCAGGCGGCGGTGCGCGTGCACAGGCGGTCGAACTCGGCGAAGCCGATGCGCCGCTCGCCGTCGATCACGGCCACGGCGTCCGGCCGCGCCGCGACGTGCGGCTCGATCAGCGACGGCAGTTCCTCGGCGGCGTGCGGCATCAGTAGAGCTCCATCAGCCGCGCGTTGTCGGCCAGTTCGGCCGGGGCGGCCTCGCGGACGATCGCGCCCGACTTCATCGCCAGCACGCGGTCGGAGATCTTCAGCGCCTCGCGCACGTTCTGCTCGACCAGCAGCACCGACATGCCGGTGGCCTGCTGCAGCGCGCGGATCGGCCGCAGCAGGTCCTGGAACAGCTTGGGCGCCAGGCCGATCGAGGGTTCGTCCATCAGCAGGCAGCGCGGCCGGCCGAGCAGGGCGCGGCCGATCGACACCATCTGCTGCTCGCCGCCGGACAGCGTGCCCGCGCGGCGCCCGCCGAACTCGCGCAGCCGCGGCAGGATGCCGAACACCCAGTCCAGCCGCGCGCCGCGCTCGGCCGCCGGCACGCCGGCCGCCCAGGCGGCCATGCGCAGCGTCTCGTCGACGGTCAGGCCGGGGAAGATGCCGCGCCCCTCGGGCACGTAGGCCACGCCCGCGGCGGCCAGCGCGGCCGGCGTCGGCCGCGCGAGCGGCCGGCCGTCGAGCCGCACCTCGCCGGCATCGAACGGCACCAGGCCGAACAGCGCCTTCAGCAGCGTCGTCTTGCCCGCCCCGTTGTGGCCGATCAGGCACAGCACCTCGTTCGGCCGCAGCTCGATGTCGACGCCGTCGAGCACCGGACGGCCGCCGTAGCCGGCCACCAGCGCGCGGCCGGCCAGCACCGGCGGCGCGCTCACGGGCTTTCCTCCGCGCCGCCGCGCCTCATGCCGCGCGCTCGCCGAAGTAGATCGCCGCGAGCGCGGGATCGCCCAGCACCGCGGCGGGCGTGCCGTCGGCGAGCAGGCGGCCGCGATCGAGGAACAGCACGCGGTCGGACGCGCCGGAGACGATGTCCAGGTTGTGCTCGATCATGCACACCGTCACGCCGCCGCGCACCGCATCGCGCAGCAGCCGCAGGAAGCGCTCGTAGGAGCCGCGGTCCAGGCCCGAGGCCGGCTCGTCGAGCAGCCAGATCGGCGCCCGCGGGGCCATCACGCGCGCCAGGCTCAGGAACTTGCGCTGCGCGTACGAGAGGTCGATCGCGCGCGCGTCGGCAAGCGCCTGCAGGCCGGTGGCGTCCAGCACTTCGGCCACGCGGTCCAGGCGCTGCCGGCGCAGCGCCGCGCCGCCCGGCAGCCACAGCCAGGCGGCCGGCTCCATCGTCGTCAGCAGGTTGTCGCGCACCGTCATGTGCGAGAACAGCCGCAGGTCCTGGAAGCTGCGCGCCACGCCGCGCCGCGCCACCTGCCAGGGCGCCAGGCCGAGCAGCGACTCGCCGCGCAGGCGGATGCTGCCCGCGTCGGGCGCCGCCTCGCCGGTGATCTGGTTGAACAGCGTGGTCTTGCCGGCGCCGTTCGGGCCCACCAGCGTGGTCACGATGCCGGCGGCGAGGTCGAAGGAGATGTCGTCGGTCACGCGCAGCCCGCCGAAGGCCTTGTGCAGCCCGCGCACCTCCAGCAGCGGTGCGCCGCCGCCGCCCGGCGGCGCGTTCACGCGCGCGTCCCCTTGCCGCTTCCGCGGCCGACCAGGCCGCCGGGGCGGAAGATCATCAGCAGCACCATCGTCGCGCCGTAGGCGATCTGCTGCACGGCGCCGATCTCGGTGGGCGGCAGGAAGCTCATGTAGCTGAACAGGCTGGGCAGCAGCATCAGCAGCAGCGCGCCGACCAGCGGCCCGGCCAGCGTGCCCGTGCCGCCGATGATGACCATTGCCATCAGCAGCACCGAGGTGTCGAGCGTGAAGCTCTCGACGTTGACGAAGGCGATGTAGTGCGCGTACAGCACCCCCGCCACCGCCGCGAGCGCCGCCGACACCGCCACCGCGAGGGTCTTGATCGCGGCCACGTTCTTGCCCGCGGCCTGCGCCGCCGACTCGCTGTCGCGCAGCGCCTGCAGGCTGCGTCCGAAGGCCGAGCGCAGCAGCGCGGTGCTGAGCGCGGTCACCACCGCGAGGCAGGCCAGCGCGAGCAGCAGGAACTGGCCCGGCGCGGCGACCGGCCGGCCGAACAGCTCGGCCGGCGGAATGCCGGTGATGCCGCCGATGCCGCCGGTGACCGACTTCCACTCGGAGAACACGGTGACGGCGATCACCTGCAGGCCGAGCGAGGCGGCGACGAAGTACTCGCCGCGCACGCGCAGCGCGGGCAGGGCCAGCGCGATCGACAGCGCGCCGGCCAGCAGCACCGCCAGCGGCAGGGTGACGAACAGCGAGGCCGACAGCTGCGTCGCGACCACCGCCGCGGTGTAGGCGCCGACGCCGAAGAACACCGCGTGCGCGATCGAGTAGATGCCGGCGTAGCCCATCACGAAGTTCAGCGTGACGGCGAGCAGCGCGTTGATGCAGATCAGCACGCCGAGGTTGACGAGGTAGGCCAGCATGGGGATTCGCAGCGTGTCAGTGCGCGTGGGCGCGGCCGAAGAAGCCGGTCGGCCGCGCGAGGATGAACAGGAACAGCACGACGAAGGTCACCGCCTCGCTCCACTGCGGCTCGAGCACCCACAGCGCGAGGTTCTCGGCCAGGCCCAGCAGCAGCCCCGCCCAGGCCGCGCCGCGCAGGCTGCCGACGCCGCCGACGATGGTCGCGGCCAGGCTGATCAGCATCACGTGGTTGCCCATCGCCGGGTTGGCCCCGGTGGTGGCGACCGTGAGCGCCGCGGCCGGCACCACCAGCAGCGAGCCGAGCGCGAGCGCCAGCGTCGACAGGCGCGCCGGCTGGAGCCCGTAGGCGCGCACCAGCTCGGCGTTCTCGGCCAGCGCGCGCAGCGCCAGGCCCCGGTGCGTGCGCTCGAGGAAGCGGTGCAGCAGCGCGAAGCAGGCGAGCGCGCAGACCACCGCCACGCCCGCCAGCGGCGACACGTACAGGCCCGGCAGCACCTCGCTGCTGCGGCTGAGCGGGGTGCTCACCGACACCACGCTGCGCCCGAACGCGATGCCGATGAGGTTCTGCACGACGATCGCGCTGCCCAGCGAGGCGATGAACAGCGTGAAGAACGAGCCCTCGTGGCGGCGGATCGGCGCGTACACGGCGCGGTCGAGCAGGACGCCGAAGCCGGTGGCGGCCGCGGCCGCGGCGAGCAGCGCGAGCGTCCAGTGCGCGTGCGCGGCCGACGCCGCGTAGAACGCGTAGGCGGCGATCGCGAAGGTGGCGCCGTGGGCGATGTGGAAGACGCGCGTCGTGCCGAAGACGAGCGAGAAGCCGGCCGCCGTCAGCGCATACAGCGCGCCGGTCTGCAGCCCGTTGACGAGCAGCTGGAGCAGCAGCAAGGCGCGGCCACCCTCACTTCGAGCGGACCACCGTCAGCGCCTTGGCGGCGCCGTCGGCGATCTCGTTGATCTGGATCGGCGCCTCCACGGTGCCGTTGGCCTCGAACGAGACCTTGGCGCCGACGAGGTCGAAGCTCGCGGTGGCGGTGCGCTGGGCGAGCAGGTTCTCGCCGGTGACCGGCTTGCCCGCCTTCTGCAGCTCGGCCGCGAGCAGCACGAACAGGCGCACCGCGTTGTAGTAGTTGATCGTGTAGACGTTGGGCGCCTTGCCGTGCCTGGCCTTGTAGTCGTCGACGAAGCGCTTTGTGACCGGTTCGCTCGAGGACGTGTCCACGAGCTGCGTGGTGAAGAGTGCCCCGCGCGCCTCGGGCAGCGCGAGGATCTCGGGGTTGGAGAACGAGCCGTAGCTGGCCAGCGTCTGCGTGACGCCGTTGTCGCGCAGCTGCTTGATCGCGGCCACCTGCTGCGCGCCGTACGAGGCGATGTAGACGAGCTCGGGCTTGGCCTCGCGGATGCGCGCCGCGACACCGGCGAACTGCTGCGTCGCCACCGGCACCGACAGCGCCGCGACGAGCTCGCCGCCCGCCGCGGGCAGGGCCGATTCGAGCTCCTTGCGGATGCCCTGGCCGAGCGGGTCGTCGACGTAGAGCAGCGCCACGCGCCGGAGGTTGCGCTGCTTCACCAGATAGGGCACGAACGCGCGCACCTCGGAGCTGGCCAGCGGGATCACGTTCCAGAAGTACGGCCCCAGCTCGGCCAGGTCGGGGCCGACCCCGCCGCCGTTGACGGCGACCACCTTGGCCCGCGCGGCGATCGGCGCGATCGCCTTGGCCACCCCGCTGTACGAGGAGAGCACGAAGGGCACGTTCTCGACGTTGACGAGCTTGTTGATCGCGATCACGCCGTTCTGCGGCGTGGCCTGCGTGTCCTCGATCGCCAGGCTGAGCTTGCCCTTGAGTACGCGGTCGGCGTTGGCGTGCTCCACCGCCATCAGCGCGCCGCTGGACATCAGCTCGCCGAATGTGGCCTGCGTGCCGCTCATCGCGAACAACGCGCCGATGCGCAGGTCCTGCGCCTGCGCCGCATGCGCCAGGCCGATGCCCAGCGCGGCCGCGACGAGCCCTCTTGCGATGCGATGGAACATGCTGCCTCCTCCTGAAGGTGAGCGATCCGGTCGGGTGCCTCAGTCGAGCTTCACGCCCGCCTTGCGGACGACGACGCCGTAGCGCTCCTGGTCGGACTTCATCGTCTGCTCGAACTCGGCCGGCGTGCCGGCGACGATCTCGAAGCCGAGTTCGAGCAGACGGGCCGTCATCGCCGGCTCGCGCACGATGGCGACGATCTCGCGGTTGAGCTTGTCGACGATGGCCTTCGGCGTGCCCGCCGGCGCGAGGAAGCCGACCCACACCGGGAAGTCGAGGTTCGGCACGCCGAGCTCCGCGAAGGTGGGCAGGTCGGGCAGGGCGGACGAGCGCCGCGCGGCCGCCAGCGCAATGGGCCGCAGCGCGCCCGCGCGCACGTGGGGTCGCGCCAGCGGCACGTCGGCGATGGACACCGGCACCTGGCCGGCGACGACATCGGCGATCGCCGGCGCGCTGCCGCGGTAGGGCACGTGGACCATGTCGATGCCGGTGGCGGTCTTGATCGACTCGCCGCCCAGGTGCCCGGCACCGCCGTTGCCCGAACTGGCGAAGCTCAGGCCGCCCGGCTTGCTGCGCGCCAGGGCGAGGAACTCGGTCAGGTTCTTGGCCGGCACCGAGGGGTGCACGAACAGCCCCATCGCGATCGAGGTCGCATGCACGACCGGCACGAAGTCCTTGATCGGGTCGTAGGGCAGCTTGGCGTAGACATGGCCGTTGATCACGTGGCCGACGTTGACGAGGAGCAGCGTGTAGCCGTCGGCCGGCGCGCGCGCGACGAGCGCGGCGCCGAGGCTGCCGGTGCCCCCGGGCTTGTTCTCGACCACTGTCGGCTGCCCCCAGCGCTCCTGCAGGCGCTGCGCGATCTCGCGCGTCAGCACGTCGGTGCTGCCGCCCGCCGGGATCGGGGCGATGAAGCGGATCGGGCGGTTCGGGTAGGCGTCGGTCTGCGCGGCGGCGACCGACGGAACGAGCATCACGGCGAGCGCCGCGAGCCAGGCCTTGAACGGAAACCTCATGCGCGGATCCTCTCGGCTGGTCTCATTCGACCTTCAGGTTGAGTGACTTGATCAGCGGGCCCCACAGCTGCAGTTCCGCCGTCACCGTGTTCGTCACCTCGGCGGGCGAGCCGAAGGCGACGTCGAGCCCGAGCGCGGCCAGCCGTTCGCCGATGTCGGGCGCCGCGAGCGCCTTCTCGACCTCGCTCGTCAGCCGCTTCTGCAGCGCGGCGGGCAGGCCGCGCGGCGCGACCACGCCCATCCAGCCCTTGAACTCGTAGCCGGGCAGCGACTCGGCGATCGCCGGCGCGTCGGGGAACTGCGCGTGCCGTGTCATCCCGGTGGCGGCGAGCACGCGCAGCCTGCCCGCCTTGACGAGGGGCGCGCTGGTGTTCGGGGCGTCGAACATGAAGCTCAGGACGCCGCCCAGCACGTCGTTCATCGCCGGCCCGCTGCCCTTGTACGGCACGTGCGTCATGCTGACGCCCGCCTTCAGCGCCAGCAGTTCGCCCGACAGATGGTTGGAGGAGCTGATTCCGGCCGAGCCGTAGGTCGGCACGCCGGGCCGCGCCTTGGCATCCGCCAGCAGGTCGGCGACCGACCGGTACGGACTGTCGGCCCGGACGACGAGCAGGTTGACGTAGTTGCACAGGCGCGCGATCGGCGTCAGGTCCTGCAGAGGGTCGTAGCCGACGTTCTTGTACAGGTTCGGGCCGATCGACATCGAGCCGGTGTGGGCGAAGCCGATGGCATAGCCGTCGGCCGGCATCTTCGCGAGCCGGCCGACGCCGAGGGTGCTGCCCGCGCCGGTGACGTTCTCGAACACCACCGGCTGTCCCAGCTGCTCCTGCAGCCGCGCGCCGACGAGGCGGCTGATGATGTCCGCCGGCCCGCCCGGCGCGAACGGGATCACGAAGCGCAGCGGCCTGGACGGATAGGCCGCCTCCTGGGCCGCGGCCCATCCGGCGGGTGCCAGGGCCCCGGCCGTGCAGGCCTGCAGCCAGCGTCGACGTGACAGTTGCATGCGCTTCTCCTGTTGTACCGGCTCAGTACGAGCGCGGCAGTCCCATCACATGCTCGGCGATGTAGTTCAGCACCATCTCGCGGTTCAGCGGCGCCGTGCGCAGCAGGCGCACCAGGCCGTACAGGTCGTAGATGCCGTACTCCTTGGTGAAGCCGTTGCCGCCGTGGGTCTGGATCGCCGCGTCGACCGCGTGGATGCCGGCCTCGGCGCCGGCGTACTTGGCGATGTTCGAGAACTCGCCTGCCGGCAGCCCACTGTCGAAGGCCCACGCTGCCTTCAGCGCCATCAGCGAGGCCATCTCGATCTCGCTGCGCGCGATGGCCAGCGGGTGCTGCACGCCCTGGTAGGCGCCGATCGGCGTGTTGTTGAACAGCTTGCGGTCGTTGGCGTAGGCCACCGCCTTCTTCAGCGCAAAGCGGCCCACGCCCGTGCACAGCCCGGAGAGGATGATGCGCTCCGGGTTGAGCGTGTCGAACAGGATGCCGAAGCCCTTGCCGACCTCGCCCAGCACGTCGGCCTCGGTAAGCGGCACGTCGTCGAAGAACACCTGCCACTGCGTCTCGGGCACCGGGAAGGCCACCGGGATCAGCGTCTTGCTGATGCCCTTCTTCTTCATGTCGACCATGAAGATGGTGAAGCCGTCGGTCTTCTTCTTCACCTCGGCGCGCGGCGTGGTGCGCGTGACCACCATCGCGTAGTCGGCGTGGTTGGCGTCGGTGATGAACACCTTCTGCCCGGTCAGGCGGAAGCCGCCCTTGCCGTCGGGCTTGGCGATGCTGGTGATCTCCATCGAGTTCGAGCCCGCGTTCGGCTCGGTGATCGCGAAGCAGAAGCGGATCTCGCCGGCGCAGCCGCCCGGCAGCAGGCGGCGCTTCAGGTCCTCGCTGGCGTGCTTGGCCAGCAGGCCCATCGTCATCGTCGGGCCGACGACGAGGTTGAGCAGCGGGATGCCGTTGTTGGCCAGGCCCTCCATGAACAGCAGCATCTCGGTCATGCCCTGGCCGGCGCCGCCGTAGGCCTCGGGCACCATGATGCCGAGGAAGCCGTCGTCGGTGATCTGCTTGTACAGCTCGGCCGGCGGCTCGCTCTTCTCGGCGTACCGCTTCCAGTACGCATGGTCGTAGCGCTGCGAGATGCGGTCGCCGTACTCGTAGACCATCCGCTGTTCCTGGGTCAGCGCGAAGTCCATCGCTTCTCCTTCGTCGTGATCGGGTGCGGGTGTGTCAGCGGTTGGCCGACGGGAACTTCGGCGCGCGCTTTTCCTTCACCGCGGCCACGCCTTCCGGCGCGTCCTCGCCGAGGAAGCACAGCATCTCCATCGCCAGCGAACTCTCGAACACCGGCCGCGCCAGGTTCATCCAGCCGTTCAGCGAGCGCTTGGTGAAGCGGATCGCCTGCTGGCTGCCGGCGGCCAGCTTGTCGGCCACCTCCATCGCCTTGTCCATCAGCTGCGCGCGCGGCACGCACAGGCTCACCAGGCCGATGCGCTCGGCCTCCTTGCCCGAGACGAACTCGGCGGTCATCAGGTAGTACTTGGCCTTGGCCATGCCGCACAGCAGCGGCCAGCAGATCGCGGCGTGATCGCCGGCGGCGACGCCAAGCTTGACGTGGCCGTCGGTGATCTTGGCCTCCTCGGCCATGATGCTGATGTCGGCCATCATCGCCACCGCGAGGCCGGCGCCGACGGCCACGCCGTTGATCGCCGAGATCACCGGCTTCTCGCAGGCCATCACGTTGTAGACGATGTCCGAGGCCTCGGTCATCACGCTGTTGATGGTCTGCGCGTTGCCGACCATGCTGGTGATCCAGCTCAGGTCGCCGCCGGCCGAGAAGGCCTTGTCGCCGGCGCCGGTGATGACCGCCACCTTGGTCTTGGCGTCGTCGTTGACCACGCCCCAGACCTTCGTCAGTTCCCAGTGCAGCCGGGCATTGGTGGCGTTCATCACCTCGGGGCGGTTGATCGTGATGAGCAGCACGCCGTTGGGCTTGGGGTCGAATTTGAGGAACTGGAAGTCGGAGTAGTTCATCGCGGGTTCTCGCTGGGAAAGAGAAGGTTGGAGGAGGGTGACTCGGTCAGCGCAGCGTCGCGCGGCCGTTGTTGAGCACGACCACGTCGCGCTCGACCACCCGGGCACGGAACGAGACCGTCGTGCCGTCGATCCAGAGCTCGGTGCGGATCGTCTCGCCGGGGAAGACGGGCGACGAGAAGCGCGTCTCGAACGAGGCGATGCGCGCGGGGTCGCCGCCGGCCGCCGCCTGCGCGACCGCGAAGGCGGCGATGCCGTAGCTCGCCAGGCCGTGCAGGATGGGGCGCTCGAAGCCGGCCGAGCGCGCCAGCGCCGGCTCGGCGTGCAGCGGGTTGTAGTCGCCCGACAGGCGATAGATCAGCGCCAGCCCGGGCGGCGTCCTGCGGTCGACGTGGCGGTCCGGCGCGCGCGTGGGCAGCTCGTGCACCGGCTTGACCGGGCCGCTCGGCCCGCCGAAGCCGCCGTCGGCGCGGCAGAAGGTGGTCGAGCCGAGCGTCGCCAGCAGCTCGCCGCTGGCCGCGTCGAGCACGCGGCGCTCGGTGTAGATCAGCGCGCCCTTGCCGGCGCCCTTGTCGACGATGCCGGTGACCTTGGTGCGCCCGATCACCTCGCCTTCCGGCGCCGGGTGGCGATGGATCGCGAGGCTCTGCTCGCCGTGCACCAGCCGCACCGCGTCGACGCCGGTGGCCGGGTCGCGGATCCACATGCCGGGGTAGCCCAGCACCACCGGCAGCGTCGCCAGCGCGACCAGGTCCTTCTCGTAGACGAAGCGCAGTTCGGCCTCGTCCATCGGGTCGGCGCCTAGGCCCAGGCCGAGGGCGTACAGCATCGTGTCGCGCCTGGTGTAGCGGTGGCGCACGTCCTCGAACGGCCACGCCATCAGCTTGTCGTAGTTGATCGCCACGCTGCGCTCCTTTCAGACCGGGTCCCAGGAGAACACGATGTTCGAGCTCTCCAGCGGGAAGAAGTTGGGCTTCATCGCCGGCAGCACGCGCTCGGCGATGGTCTCGGGCGTCCAGCCCTCGGCGGTGTGCATGCCGCGCACCGGGCGCGGCTGGCTCATCAGGAAGATCTCGTTGCCGCGCACCGCGAAGATCTGGGCGGTGACCTCGGCCGCGGCGTCGCTGGCCAGGAAGGCGGCGACGGGCGCGATCTGCGCGGTGTCGAGCTTCTGCAGCTTGGCCACGCGCGCCTGCTGCTCGGGCGTGTCGGTCGGGATCGAGCCGATCATGCGGCTCCAGGCGAACGGCGAGATGCAGTTGGAGCGCACGTTGTAGCGCTTCATGTCGCCGGCGATCGAGCGCGACAGCGCGACGATGCCCAGCTTGGCCGCGCCGTAGTTGGCCTGGCCGAGGTTGCCGATCAGGCCCGAGGTCGAGGTCATGTGCACGTAGGCGCCCGACTGCTGCGACTTGAAGTGCGGCGCGGCGGCGCGCGACACGTAGAACGTGCCGTTCAGGTGCACGTCGATGACCGCCTTCCACTCGTCCAGCGACATCGAGAAGAACATGCGGTCGCGCAGGATGCCGGCGTTGTTGACGACGATGTCGATGCGGCCGAAGCTGTCGAGCGCGCACTGCACGATCTTGTGCGCCGAGTTCCAGTCCGAGACGCTGTCGGTGGACAGCGCGGCGGCACCGCCGGCGGCCTTGATCTCGTCGACGACCTGCTGGCCGGGGCTGGCGTCGTTGCCTTCGCCGGACACCGAGGCGCCGATGTCGTTGACGACGACCTTCGCCCCCTGCGCGGCCATCTGCAGCGCGATGTCGCGCCCGATGCCCCGGCCCGAGCCGGTGACGACGGCGACCTTGCCTTGCAGCATCGTGCCCTTGTTCATGTGGGGATCTCCTGTGATTCGTTGGATGGGGTTCCGGCGGGGCTCAGCTGCCCGGCAGCTGCAGCACGGCGGCGGCGAGGATGTTGCGCTGGATCTCGTTGCTGCCGCCGTAGATCGTGGCCGGCCGCGCGTTGTAGAAGCTCGTCAGCACGTCGATCGAGCCGCTCTCGAGCTCGATGTCGCCCGGCGTCGCGCCGCCGGCGCCGGCGATCTCGACCAGCAGGTTGGCCAGGCGCGAGCAGGTCTCGGTGGCGAAGACCTTGAGCATCGAGACGTCCGGCCCGAGCGCTTCGCCGCGCTTGACCTGCTCGACGAAGCGGCCGTAGAGCGTGCCCAGGTCCGCCACGTCGAGCGCGAGCTGCGTATAGCGGTCGGCGAACACCGGGTCGTCGAACAGGCCAAGCTGCTCGGCCGCGGCGCGCAGCCGCCCGAGCACGTACTGGCTCTGCTTGGGGCTGCCGATGAAGATGCGCTCGAAGCCGAGCAGCGCCTTGGCGATCGTCCAGCCCTGGTTCAGGCCGCCGACGATGTTGGCGCGCGGCACGCGCACGTCGTCGAAGAAGACCTCGCAGAACTCCTCCTCGCCGGCGATGTTGCGGATCGGCCGTACGGTGATGCCCGGGCTCTTCATGTCGGCGAGCAGGAAGCTGATGCCCTCCTGCTTCTTGGCCGCCTTGTCGGTGCGCACGAGCAGGAAGATGTGCGTCGCGTCCTGCGCCAGCGTGGTCCAGATCTTCTGGCCGTTGACGACGAAGTCGTCGCCGTCGACGACGGCCTCGGTGCGCAGGCTGGCGAGGTCGGAACCCGAGTTCGGCTCGGAATAGCCCTGGCACCAGATGTGCTCGAACGAGCGGATGCGCGGCAGGTAATGCTCGCGCTGCGCCGGGCTGCCGTGCTGGATGAGCAGCGGGCCGACCATCAGGATGCCCTGGTCGGGCGCGCGCCCGACGCCGTGGTTCTCCTGCTCCTCGAAGTAGGCGATCAGCTTCTCGGGCGAGAGCCCCATGCCGCCGTACTGCGTCGGCCAGTTCGGCGCGATCCAGCCGCGCGCCGAGAGCTTCAGCGTCCAGTCGCGGATCTCGGCCCAGCGAAGGCGGCGCTTCGGGTAACGCAGCGCGGGCGGGTAGTGGTGCGCGAAAAACGCGCGCACCCGCTCGCGGAACACGTCGGTGGGCAGGGCGTTCCAGTCGGTCGCGGCGGTCATGCGTGCGCTCCGGCGGCGGCGCCGGCACGGCGGCCGAGCAGCGCATGGCGGCGCCGCTGCACCGCGCCGTTGCCGAGCCAGGCCGACAGCACGAGCGCGCGCTGCAGGTACAGGCCCAGGTCGTATTCGTCGGTGAAGCCGACCGCGCCGTGCAGCTGCACCGCCTCGCGGGCGATCGCCAGCGCGGCGTCCGAGCAGCGCGCCTTCACGCGCGCGGCGAGCATCGCGCGGGCGTCGCCGGCGAGCCCGCCGTCGAGCTCGGCCAGCGCCTCGTCGACCACCGCGGCGCACAGTTCCTGCTGGATGTGCATGTCCACCGCGCGGTGCTGCAGGCTCTGGAAGCTCCCGATCGCCTTGCCGAACTGCTTGCGCGTGCGCAGGTAGTCCAGCGTCAGCGCCAGCATGCGCCGCACGATCGCCAGCAGTTCGACGGACGCGAGCACGAGCGCCTCGTCGTAGGCCCCGGCCAGCGCAGAGCGCGCGCGCGCACCTGCGCAGAGCAGGTGGTCGGCCGGCACGGCGAGCTGGTCGAACGCCAGCCGCTCGACGAAGGTGCCATCGGCCTGGCGTTCCTGCTGCCGGGCGAGGCCCGGCGCGTCCGCGGGCAGCCACACCAGGGCCAGGCCGTCCGACGAGGAGGCGCTGACGATGAAACCGTCGGCCGCCGCGCCCGGCCGGACGTGGCGCTTGCCGCCGCTCAGTCGAACGACGCCCGGGCCGGCGGCGCAGATCGTCGCCGGGTCGGCGAGCCGACCGTGCGGGTCGAAGCTCGCGGCGCCGGTGGCATCCTCCTGCCAGGCCACGGCGGGCAGGGTGCGGCCTTCGACCATTCCGGCGAGCAGCCGCTGCGCCAGCTCGCCCGGGCCGCAGGCCTCCAGCAGCCTGCCCGCGAAGACCATCACGGGCGTGACGGGCTCGGGTGCGACCTGGGCGGCGAGGGCGCCCGCCACCTCGGCCATGTCGGACAGGCTCTGCCCGAATCCACCCGATGCCTCGGGTGCGAGCAGGCCGGTCCAGCCTTGGCCGGGCAGCGACCGCCAGAATCGAAGATCGAAGCCGGGCGCGCTGGCGCGCAGGGCGCGCGCCCGCGACAGCGGGGACTCCCGGGTGGCGAACGCGGCGGCGCTCGTGCGCAGCAGTTCCAGCTGCTGCCGCCGTTCGGTGGCGGCGTCGGTCATGGCATGCATCGGATGGGGACGACTCAGTACGACTTGGGCAGGCCGAGCACCTTCTCGGCGATGAAGCACAGGATGAGCTGCGGGCTGATCGGCGCGACGCGCGGAATCAGCATCTCGCGCAGATAACGCTCGACCTGGTACTCCTTGGCGTAGCCGAAGCCGCCCAGGGTGGCCATCGCGCGCTGGCAGGCCGCGAAGCCGGCCTCGGCGGCCATGTACTTGGCGGCGTTCGCGTCGGCGCCGCAGTCGAGCTTGCGGTCGTACTTCCAGGCACCGCGCATCGCCATCAGCCAGGCCGCCTCGAGCTCCATCCACGACTGCGCGAGCGGATGCTGGATCGCCTGGTTCTGGCCGATCGGCCGGTCGAAGACGATGCGCTCGCGCGCGTACTTCACTGCGCGCTCGAGCGCCGCCTGGCCCAGGCCGACGGCCTCGCCGGCGATCAGGATGCGCTCCGGGTTCATGCCGTGCAGGATGTACTCGAAGCCGCGGCCTTCCTCGCCGATGCGGTCCTCCACCGGGACCTTGAGCCCGTCGATGAACAGCTGGTTCGAGTCGACCGCCTTGCGGCCCATCTTGTCGATCTCGCGCACCTCGACGAACTGGCGGTCGAGGTCGGTGTAGAACAGGCTCAGCCCGAAGGTCGGCTTCTTGCACTGCTCGATCGGCGTGGTGCGCGCCAGGATGAGCATCTTCTTGGCCACCTGCGCGGTCGAGATCCATACCTTCTGGCCCGACAGCACGTAGTGGTCGCCGCTGCGCTCGGCGCGCGTCTTCAGGCGCGTGGTATTCAGGCCGGTGTTCGGCTCGGTGACCGCGAAGCAGGCCTTCTCCTGCCCGGCGATCAGCGGCGGCAGCATGCGGCGCTTCTGCGCGTCGGTGCCGAACACCACCACCGGCTGCAGGCCGAAGATGTTCATGTGCACGGCCGATGCGCCCGACAGTCCCGCGCCCGAGCGCGCGATCGCCGCCATCATCACCGTGGCTTCGGTGATGCCCATGCCGCTGCCGCCGTACTCCTGCGGCATGCAGATGCCGAGCCAGCCGCCCTTGGCGAGCGCCTCGTACAGCTCGTGGGGAAACTTGCCGTCGCGGTCGCGCGCCAGCCAGTAGTCGTCGCCGAAGCCGGCGCAGACGCGCCCGATGGCCTCGCGGATCGATTCGTGTTCGCGGTCGTCGGTGAAATCCATGTCGGGTCAGAAGGTCATGGCCAGGCGCGTGCCCTGGTCGATCGCGCGCAGCGCGTCGAGCTCGGCGGCGAGTTCGGCGCCGCCGATCACCGCCGGCGCGACGCCGAGCGCGCGCAGGCCGTCGGCCAGCCCGTTCTCCGGCTCCTGCCCGGCGCAGATGACGACGGTGTCGACCTCGAGCAGCGTGGGCTTGCCGTCGACCGTGAGGTGCAGGCCGGCGTCGTCGATGCGTTCGTAGCTGCAGCCCGACAGCATCTGCAGCCCGCGCTGCTCGAGCCGCGCGCGCAGCGCCCAGCCGGTGGACAGGCCCAGCGTGCGCCCCGGCTTCTCGGGCTTGCGCTGCAGCAGCGTGACGCTTCGGCGCGGGCGCGGCGGCGCGGGCCGCGCCAGCCCGCCGGGAACCTCGGGTGCCGTGGCCACGCCCCACTCGGCGAGGAAGCCGGCGACGCCGTCGGCCGCGTGGCCGTTGGCCGCGCCCTCCGGCGCGACCGTCTCGTGCAGCAGGTACTCGGCGACGTCGAAGCCGATGCCGCCCGCGCCGACGATCGCCACGCGCGCCCCCGCGGTCGTGCGGCCGGCGAGCAGGTCGGCGTAGCCGACCGCCTTCGGATGGTCGATGCCCTGGATGGCCGGGACACGCGGCCGCACGCCGGTGGCGACGACCACGTGGTCGAAGCGCCGGGCGGCCAGTTCGTCCGCCTGGGGCCGCCGGTTCAGGTGCAGCGTGATCCCGCCGTCGGCCACGCGCGTGCGGAAGTAGCGCAGCATCTCGTGGAACTCTTCCTTGCCGGGGACCGCGCTGGCGAGGTTGAGCTGCCCGCCGATCGCGGCACCCGCCTCGAACAGCTCGACCGCGTGGCCGCGCTCGGCGGCAGTGATCGCGCAGGCCAGCCCGGCGGCGCCGGCGCCGACCACCGCCACGCTGCGCTGGCCCCGGCTCGCCGGCATCTCGGCGAACTCGAGCTCGCGGCCGGCCCTCGGGTTGACCAGGCACGAGGTGGGGCGCTGGGTGAAGATGTAGTCGAGGCAGGCCTGGTTGCAGGCGATGCAGGTGTTGATCGTGTCCGGCCGGCCGGCCGCGGCCTTGCGCACGAAGTCGGCGTCGGCGAGGAAGGGCCGCGCCATCGACACCATGTCGGCGTCGCCCGAGGCGATGATCTCGTCGGCGACCTCGGGCGTGTTGATGCGGTTCGACAGGATCAGCGGGATCTTCAGCGCGCGCTTGATGCGCGCCGCGGCGAAGCGGAACGCGGCGCGCGGAACGAGGTAGGCGATCGTCGGGATGCGCGCCTCGTGCCAGCCGAAGCCGGTGTTGATGACGTCGGCGCCGGCGGCCTCGACGGCCTGCGCCAGCGCGATCACTTCGTCGGCCGGCGCGCCGCCCTCGACGAGATCGAGCGCCGACAGGCGGTACATGATGAGCGCCTCGGGGCCGAGCCGTTCGCGCGTGCGGCGGATGATCTCGACCACGATGCGGTGGCGGTTCTCCATGCTGCCGCCGAACTCGTCCTGCCGGTCGTTGCAGCGCGTGGTGGTGAACTGGTTGAGGAAGTAGCCTTCCGAGGCCATCACCTCCACGCCGTCGAAGCCGGCGTCCATCGACAGCTCGGCGCAGCGCACGTAGTCGTCGATCGTGCGCCACACTTCGGCGGTGGTCAGCGCCCGTGGTACCCGCCGGTTGATCGGCGATGGGATGCTCGATGCGCCGACCAGGGCCGAGGTCTTGCCGTAGCGGCCGGTGTGCAGCACCTGCGCCAGGATCTTGCCCCCGGCGGCGTGCACCGCCTGCGGAATCGGGCGCAGCGCGTCGGCGTCCGCCGCGGTGGCGAGCATGGGCCCGTGGTCGTCGAGCTTGGCTTCGGCGTTCATCGCGAAGCCGCCCGTCACGATCAGCCCCGCGCCGCCGCGGGCGCGTTCGGCGTAGAACGCGGTCAGACGCTCGACGCTGCGATCCTGGTGTTCAAGGCCGGTGTGCATCGATCCCATCAGCGTGCGGTTGCGCAGCGTGTGGGCGCCGAGCTGGATCGGCGCGAGCATCGAGGGGAAGGGGCTGCTCTGGGGCATCGTTGGTAGGCGTCCTGCGACGCAGTCGAGTTTAGCTAACTAACGTATGTTTGTCTGGATGCTATAGTGTCCATGGCCGTTGCGCTGAGGCAGTCAAGGGATTACCCGCGACGCCCCGAAGCGCCCGTTCATCTTTGGCGAGAGCAGAGCGATGCCTTCCGAACCGTTCGAGCAAACCGGCGCGCCCGGGCCGTACCTGCAGCCCGGTCGCTTCGTCGATAGCGACCATCCGGCTGTGCGCGCGTTCGCGCGCGACCACGCCGACCCGTCGCTGCCGGCGCGCGAGATCGCCGTGCGCCTCTACTACGCGGTGCGCGACGGCTTCCGCTACGACCCGTACAAGTTCGACATGTCGGAGGCCGGGCTCAAGGCGAGCAGCGTCGTAGAGCGGGGCTACGGCTTCTGCATTCCCAAGGCGACGCTGCTGGCCGCGGCCGCGCGCGCCAGCGGCGTACCGGCGCGGCTGGGCTTCGCCGACGTGCGCAACCACCTGACCAGCCCGCGCCTGCGCGAGATGATGCAGTCGGACCTGTTCGTCTTCCACGGCTACGCCGAACTGCTGATCGAAGGCCGCTGGCTCAAGGCCACGCCGGCCTTCAACCTCTCGCTGTGCGAGAAGGCGCAGGTCAAGCCGCTGGAGTTCGACGGCACGGCCGACTCGGTCTTCCACGAGTTCGACGCGGTGGGCCGCCGGCACATGGAATACGTGGCGGAACGCGGCAGCTACGCCGACGTTCCGCGCGAGGGCATCCTCGCCGAGTTCGAACGCATGTACCCGAACCATCGCGAGTGGGTCCGTGCCGGCGCGGCGGGCGACTTCGAGCGCGAGGTCGACACCGGGCCGGCCTCGTGACCGCTGGCCCGCTCGATGTGCTGCAGCGACACGCCTTCGACGGCTTCCCCGGCGGCGCCTGGGTGGCCGACGAGGGTGGCCCGGCCCGGGCGCCGACGGTCCTGCTGCTGCACGGCGGCGGCCAGACGCGCCACGCCTGGGGCGGCACGGCGCTCGCGCTGGCGCGCGCGGGCTGGCATGCCGTCGCGCTCGACCTGCCCGGGCACGGCGAATCGGCCTGGCCGGACGACGGCGACTACCGCATCGAGTCGCTCGCGCGCGAGATGGCGCGCTTCTGCCGGCGCTTCGGCGGCCGCCCGCTGGCCCTCGTCGGCGCGTCGCTCGGCGGCCTGATCAGCATGGCGATGGTGGCGCGCGACGACGCGCCGCCGGTGGCCGCGGTGGCGCTGGTGGACATTGCGCCGCGTCTGGAGGAGAAGGGCGTCGACCGCATCGTCAACTTCATGCGCGCACACCCGGAAGGCTTCGCCACGCTGGAAGACGCGGCCCGGCACATCGCCGCCTACCGCGGCCGGCCGGTGGTGGCGGACGTCCGCGGCCTGGGCAAGAACCTGCGGCGCAATTCGGCGGGCCGCTGGGCTTGGCACTGGGACCCGCGCCTGATGAACGACGAGAACCACAGCCATCGCAACGACCCAGCCTACTTCGAGCGGGCGCTGGCCGGCTTCGGCGGCGAGCTGATGCTGATCCGGGGCGCGCGCAGCGACGTCATCAGCGAGGCCGGCGCGCAGCGCTTCTGCAGCACCTTCCCGAAGGCGCGCATGGTCAATCTCGCCGGCGCCGGTCACATGGTGGCCGGCGACGCGAACGACGTGTTCACCCGCACCGTGATCGACTACCTGACCGCCGTGATGCCGCCCGACGCGGAAGGCATCGAACCTGGAGCCGCGCCGACGTGAGCCTGAGATCCTTCACCCTGCACGACCTGATCGAGCGCAACGCCGCGCACCATGGCGCGCGCGTCGCGTTCACGAGCGAAGGCGAAAGCGTCACCCACGCGCAGTACGCGGCGCGCGCGGCGCGGCTGGCGGCCGGGCTGGCGGCCGCCGGTGTCGGCGCGGGCGACCGGGTCGCCGTGCTCGCCCACAACGGGCAGGCCTATCTCGACCTGTTCGGCGCCGCGGCGCGGCTCGGCGCCATCGTCGTGCCGGTGAACTGGCGGCTGTCGGCCGACGAGGTCGCCTACGTGATCGCCGACACCACGCCGCGCGTTCTCGTGGCCGCGCCGGAACTGCAGCCGCTGGCGGCCGGTGCGGCGCCGGGCGGCCTGCTGCAGGTGACCACCGGCGCGCAGGCACCGCAGGGCGGGCGGACGCTCGCCTCGCTGTACCTCGACGGCCCGGCGCCTGCGGCCGCGGCGATCGGCGACGACGCGGGGTTCGCCATCGTCCATACCGCCGCGGTCGGCGGCCGGCCGCGCGGAGCGCTTCTCACGCACCGCGGGTTGCTGGCCGCGGCGCTGAAGTCCGCGCATGTCTGGAGCCTGACGCCCGACGACGTGCAGGTCGGCGTGCTGCCGCTGTTCCACCTCGCCGGCATCGGCATGACGCTGGCGCTGCTGGCCGCGGGCGGCGCGTCCGTCGTGCTGCCGCGCATAGACCCGAAGGCCGTGGTCGGCGTCGTCGATGCGCAGCGCGGCAGCGTGATGGGTTCCTTCCCGCCGATGCTCGGCGCGGTGCTCGACGCGGCCGCGCAGGCCGGTTCCGGCCTCGCGGCGCTGCGCGTCGTGAGCGGCATCGATGCGCCCGAGACGCTGGCGCGCTTCGCCGCGGCCTGCCCGCATGCGGACTTCTGGGTCGCCTACGGGCAGACCGAGACCTCGGGGTCGGTGTCGATGGCGCGCTACCGGCAGCGGCCCGGCAGCGCCGGCTTGCCGGTCGAGCAGCATGTGGTCGCGCTCGTCGACGACGAGGATCGGCCGGTGCCGGCTGGCGCCACGGGCGAGATCGTCGTGCGCGGGCCGATGGTCTTCGCCGGCTACTGGAACTGCGAGGCGGACAATGCGTTCACCTTCCGCGGCGGCTGGCACCACACCGGCGACATGGGCCGCTTCGACGCGGACGGCTACCTCTGGTACATGGGCCGCTCGCCGGCCAAGGAACTCATCAAGCCCGGCGGCGAGAACGTCTATCCGGCCGAGGTCGAGCGCGCGCTGTGCGAGCACGCCGAGGTGGCGGAGGCCGTCGTCTTCGGCGTGCCCGATGCGCAGTGGGGCGAGGCGGTGAAGGCGGTGTGCGCGCGCACGCCGGGCTCCGTGCTCGCGGCCGAGGCGCTGATCGAGTTCGTCGGCCAGCGCATCGCGCGCTACAAGAAGCCCAAGCACGTGGTGTTCGTCGACGCGCTGCCGCGGGGTGCGGGCGGCGGCGTCGACCGCGCCGCGGTGAAGGCCGCGCACGCCGGCTGATCCCCGGCCCCGGCGGCCGGGCGCGGCTCAGCCGATCCGCTCGACCATCATCGCCAGCCCCTGGCCGGCGCCCAAGCACATGCTGATCACGGCGCGGCGGCCGCCGCTCGCCTCGAGGTGGGCGAGCGCGGTGATCGTCATGCGCACGCCGGTCGCGCCCGGCGGGTGGCCGATCGAGATGCCGCCGCCGTACAGGTTGGTCACCGCGCGCGGGATGCCCAGGCTCTTCTCGGCGTGCAGGTTCACCACCGCGAAGGCTTCGTTGATCTCGAAGTAATCGACGTCGGACACGCGCATGCCGGTGCGCCGCAGCAGGGCGTCGATGGCGGGGACGGGACCGACGCCCATGATGCGCGGCTCCACGCCGACCACGCTCCAGTCGAGCAGCCGCGCCCGCGGGCGCACGCCGGCACGCTCGGCCGCCGCGCGGTCGGCAACCATCAGGAAGGCGGCGCCGTCGGTCATGCCGCTGGAGTTGCCGGCGGTGATGGAGCCGCCCTGCCGGAACACCGGGCGCAGCGCCGCGAGCTTGTCCAGCGACGTGGCGCGCGGAAATTCGTCGGCCGCGAACAGCCGGTGGCCCTTGCCGTCCGGCACCTCGATGGGCGCGATCTGCCGGGCCAGGAAGCCGGAGGCCGCCGCGGTCGCGGCACGCTCCTGGCTCATGCAGGCCCAGGCATCCATCGCCGCACGCTCGTAGCCGAACTGCTCGGCCAGGTTCTCGGCCGTCTCGCCCATCAGCTGGCGGTCGAAGGGATCGCGGTAGGCGTAGTCGATCGCGTCGAGCAGCTGCGCCGGGCCGCGCTTGGCGCCCCAGCGCGTGTCCACGCTCACGTAGGGCGCGCGCGAGGTGTTCTCGTAGCCGCCGGCCAGCGCGATCGACGAGTGGCCGGTGGCGATCTGCGCCGCCGCGGAGATGATCGCCTGGCTGCCCGAGCCGCAGGCGCGCGAGACGTTCAGCGCGCAGCTGTCGATGCCCATGCCGGCGTCCAGTGCCACCACGCGGCCCGAGAAGTAGCCGCCCTGGTCGACCGGCATCACGTTGCCGAGCACCAGGTGGTCGATGAGCTTCGGGTCGATCTGCAGCCCCGCGATGCAGGCCTTCGCCGCGTGCGTGGCCAGCGCAGGCCCGGGGATGTCCTTCAGCGACTTGCCGAAGTCGCCGAACGGCGTGCGCATTCCTCCGGCCAGAACGATCTCTTTGTTCACGGGGGTCTCCTTTCCGGCCCGATGGTGCGGGCGGGCGGGTTCAAGTGGCGGAGCGGCTCTCAGCCCGGCGTGCTCAGCCCGCCGTTGACGCTCAGCGTCTGGCCGGTGATGGCGTCGGACTCCGGGCCGGCGAAGAAGGCCGCGGCCTTGGCGATGTCCGCGCAATGCACCGGGAACAGCATGCGCTTCTTCAGGTTCTCGAGCATGGCACGGCTGCGCTCGGCCGAGAGGAGCGCGGACCTGCCCTCCCAGCGCGGCTCCGCGTCGGCGATATAGCTCATCGCCACCGCGTTGATGCGGATGCCGTCGCGCCCGAGTTCGCGCGCCAGCACGCGGCACATCTGCATCATGCCGCCCGTGGCGCCGCCGATCATCGATTCGCCCACCGTCGCCACGCGCCCGGCGTCGGTGCCAATCGCCACGATCTTGCCGTGCCGGCGCTGCCGCATCGCCGCCGCGGCGGCCTGAATGACATGCGCCCGCGCGAGCCAGTGCGAGCGGATGTAGGTGTCGAAGTCGTCGCCGTCCATCTCCATGAACAGCTTGAAGCCCAGCGAGTCGCCGCTGGCCCCCGCGCCGCTGGCCACGAGCACGTCGAGCCGGCCATGGCGCTGCACGATGCGATCGACCAGGGCCTGCACCGCCGTCCGGTCGGTCAGGTCGGCCGCCTCGAACTCGGCGGCGCCGCCGGCCGCGGCGATCTCGGCGGCCACGGCCTGGCCGGCGGCGGCGTTGCGCCCGCTGACGATCGCGCGCATGCCGCGCTGCGCGAGTTCGAGCGCGACGGCGCGGCCGATGTAGGCCGTCGCCCCGGTTACCAGGGCGATCGGCGCTTGTGGCGAGTGCTGGATCGACATACCATATACCTAACGTTTGTTCGATTGGCCGATTGTGCCGAAAAGAGGTTCGATGCGGAAGCGCGAGGCGGTGATCGTGGGCGTGGCCGATCTGCCCTTGAAAGACGGCCGGGCGACGCAGCCGATGTCGGTGCTGCAGGCGCAGGCGCTCTGCGCGCGCGACGCGCTGCGCGATGCCGGCATCGCGATGCGCGAGGTCGACGGCCTGCTGACGGCGGGCATGTGGGGCGTGCCGGGCCCGGGACAGCTGCCGACCGTCACGCTGTCGGAGTACCTGGGCATCGTGCCGCGCTTCGTCGACGGCACGAACATCGGCGGCTCGGCGTTCGAGGCGCACGTCGCGCACGCCGCGATGGCCATCGAGGCCGGGCGCTGCGAGGTGGCGCTGATCACCTACGGCAGCCTGCAGCGCAGCGAGGCGAGCCGCAACCTCGCCGGGCGGCCGTCGGTGCTGACGATGCAGTACGAGACGCCCTGGGGCATGCCCACGCCGGTGGGCGGCTATGCGCTCGCGGCGATGCGCCACATGCACGAGTTCGGCACCACGTCGAGCCAGCTCGCCGAGATCGCCGTGGCCACGCGCAAGTGGGCGGCGCTGAACCCGGCCGCCACGATGCGCGCGCCGCTGAGCATCGACGAGGTGCTCGCCAGCCCGATGATCAGCGACCCGCTGCACCTGCTCGACGCCTGCCTCGTCACCGACGGCGGCGGCGCGGTCGTCATGACGAGCGCCGAGCACGTCCGCGCCATCGGCCACCGTCGCCCGGTCCACGTGCGCGGCTACGGCGAGGCGCACACGCACTGGACGATCGCCGCGATGCCCGACCTGGCGCGCCTGACCGCGGCCGAGGTCGCCGGGCGCGAGGCGTTCGCGATGGCGGGCATCGGGCACGACGCGATCGACGTCGCCGAGCTCTACGACTCGTTCACGATCACCGTGCTGATGACGCTCGAGGCGCTCGGCTTCTGCGCCCGCGGCGAGGGCGGTGCGTTCGTGGCGGGGCAGCGCACGGCGCCGGGCGGGCCGTTCCCGATGAACACCAGCGGCGGAGGCCTGTCCTACGCGCACCCCGGCATGTACGGCATCTTCCTGCTGATCGAGGCCGTGCGGCAGCTGCGCGGCGAGTGCGGCGAGCGCCAGGTGGCGAACGCCGCCACGGCCCTGGTGCACGGCACCGGCGGCACGCTGTCCAGCGGCGCCACCTGCATCCTTTCCACGCGCTGAACACCATGTACGACAAGCCCCTGCCCATCGTCGACCCCGAAAGCGCGCCGTACTGGGCGGCGCTGAAGGAGCGGCGCCTGATCCTGAAGCGCTGCCGCGACTGCGGGCGCCACCACTTCTACCCGCGCGCCCTGTGCCCGCACTGCCACAGCGACGCCCTCGAATGGGCCGAGGCGCGCGGCACCGGCAGCGTATACAGCTACACCGTCGCGCGCCGGCCCGCGGGCCCGGCGTTCAAGGCCGACGCTCCGTATGTGGTCGCCGTGGTCGATCTCGACGAAGGGGCGCGCATGATGACGAACATCGTGACCGACGACGTGGAGGCGGTGCGCATCGGGCAGCGGGTGGCGGTGCATTTCGACGCGGTCACGGACGAGGTCACGCTGCCCAGGTTCAGGCCGGCCTGAGGCGGGAAGCGGGGCGTGGCGGGCGAACCTGCGAAGCGCCGGGCCGGCGCCGGTTCGTCCGCTGCGGAAGGGGGCGGGCGCGTTCCGGCGTGGCTGAGGAATTTCGCCCGGACGGCGGCGCTGGTCGCCGAGCCGGTGGTGCTGATCGACACGAGCTCGGGCAAGGTCAGGGAGGTAAACCCGGCCTTCGTCGAACGGCTGCGGCTGGATCGCGCGCTGGTCCTGGGGCGCACGCCCGTCGAGGCCGGCTGGCTGGAGTCCTCGACGACGCTCGACGCCCTTGCGCGCACGATGGCCGGCGAGCCGGCCGTCGCCGAAGGTACGCTGGCCCTCGTGGGCAGCGACGGGCAGGCGTTCGAAGCCGCGGTTCGGGCGGCCCGGATCGGCCCGGGCGGCGGGCACCTGCAGATCGTGGCGGCGCTGCCCTCGCCGGCGGCCGAGGCCGAGAGGGACATCATGTTCGAGCATGTCCCGGTGGGTCTGGCGCTGACCCGGTCGCGCCGCTTCGTGAACGTCAATCCGGTGTTCGCCCGCGTCTTCGGCTGGACGGTCGCCGACCTGGTCGGCCAGCCCGGGCGGGTGGTCTGGCCGAGCGACGCCGCGTACGAGGAGATCGGCCGGCAGGTCGGGCCGGTGCTGGCGCGCGGCGAGGTGGCGGAACTGGAGCCCGTCGAGATTCTCGGGCCCGACGGGAAGCGACGTTCGCTGCGCCTGCTCGCCAAGGCCATCGCGCCCCGGCGAGGGATCGACGGCGGGACGCTGTGGATCTGCGAGGACATCAGCGAGCGCGTGCGGCTGGCCAAGACCATGGCCGAGGCGCGCGAGCGCGCGGAGGCGGCGAGCCGCACGAAGAGCCGCTTCCTCGCCAGCATGAGCCACGAGCTGCGCACGCCGCTGAACGTGATCCAGGGCGTGGTGCACCTGTTGCGGCAGGCCGAGGGTTCCGAGCCGCAGCGCGAACGCTACCTGGACCTGCTCGGCGACAGTGCGCGCAGCCTGACCGCGGTGGTTTCCGACGTGCTCGACCTGTCGAAGATCGAAGCGGGCCGCGTGGTCCTCGAAACCGCGCCGTTCGACCTGCACGACTTCGTGCGCACGGTGCATGCCTCGTTCGGCGTGCTGGCGCAGGGCCGCGACCTGGACTTCGGCCTCGAGATCGCCGCGGGCGTGCCCGAGGTCGTCGAGGGCGACGTGCAGCGCGTCCGGCAGATCCTGGCGAACTTCGTCAACAACGCGATCAAGTTCACCGAGGCCGGCAGCGTGCGCATCGTCGTGCGCGCGGGGAACGGCGGTGCCGTCCGCATGGAGGTGCACGACACCGGCCCCGGCTTCGACGAGGAGACGCGCGCGCGGCTGTTCCAGCCCTTCAGCCAGGCCGACGAGTCGACCACGCGCCGGTACGGGGGAACGGGGCTCGGCCTGTCCATCTGCCGGGAACTCGCGGCGCTGATGCACGGCGACGTGGGGGCGGTCGGGCGGCCCGGCGAGGGCAGCACCTTCTGGGTGGAACTGCCTCTCCCCGCTTCCGAAGCGGCACCACGCGCGTCGGACTTCGGCGCGCTGGACGCCGGCTCGCTGGAAGGCCTGCACGTCCTCGTCGTCGAGGACAATCCTGTCAACATGCTGATCTGCACGGCGCTGGTCGAGCAGCGCGGGGCGCGTGTGACCCAGGCGGCCGACGGTCTGCAGGCCCTCGCCGCGGTCGAGGCCGCCGAAAGCGGCGGAGCGCCCATCGACGTCGTGCTGATGGACCTGGAGATGCCGGTGCTGGACGGTGTCGGTGCGACGCGCCGGTTGCGCGCCCGCTTTCCGGCGGCGGCCATCGGCATCGTCGGGCTGTCGGCGGCGGGGCTGGCCTCCGACCGGGCTGAGGCGCTGTCCGCCGGCATGGACGACTTCGTCGCCAAGCCGGTGGACGTCCGACGCCTGGAAAAGGCGATCCGCCGGGCGGTCAACCGGCGCAAGCGCGGACTCTGAGAGGGCCGGTCGGGCCGAACGGAAGGGCTTCGAACATGACGACTGGAACGGTCACCGTGACGCGCCTGGCAGGCGCCGTGGGCGCCGAGATTTCGGGCATCGACCTGCGCAGGCCGCTGGAGGCCGGGCAGACCGCGTGGCTGCGCCGCGTCTGGCTCGAGCACGGGGTCGTGTTCCTGCGGGGCGAGCCCCTCGACCCCGAACGGTTCCTCGCCTTCGCGAACTCGATCGGCACGCCGGTGGAGTACCCGTTCGTGAGCGGCATCGAAGGCTACCCGCACATCATCGAGGTGAAGAAGCTCGAGCACGAGCGCATCAACTTCGGCGGCGTGTGGCACAGCGACACCGCCTACCTCGAACGGCCGCCGATGGCCACGCTGCTGCTGGCGCGCGAGATCCCTCCGCAAGGCGGGGACACCCTGTTCGCGAGCCAGACCGCGGCGTTCGACGCGCTGTCGGAGCGTATGCAGAAACTGCTCTGCGGCCTGCGCTGCGTGAACAGTTCGGCCAAGGCCGACACCTCGCGCACGCGCGAGGACCGGATCGCCGAGTCCGGCGGCGCCCAGCGCCGGCATTACGAGGTCGAGCACCCGGCGGTGCGCGTGCACCCCGAGACCGGCCGCCGCGCGCTGTACATGAACGTGGCGCACACGGTGCGCTTCGCCGGCATGACCGAGGCCGAGAGCGCGCCGCTGCTGCACTTCCTCCACGAGCACCAGCGCAAGGAGGAGTTCACCTGCCGGTTCCGCTGGCAGCCCGGTTCGCTGGCGCTGTGGGACAACCGCAGCGTGCAGCACTACCCGATCAACGACTACCACGGCCATCGCCGCGTGATGCATCGCATCACCTTGGCGGGCGACGTGCCCAGCGGGGTGTCGTGAGGCGCGCCCGCGCGGCGGCGACCCGGGCTGCGTTCTGGCTGACCGCCGCTTTGGCCGCGTGCGGCGGCGGCGGCGGGGGAGGCGGGGGAGGCGGCGCGCCGGTGCCGAGCGACGCCGCGCGCCAGCAGGCCGCCGAGGCCACCGCCCGCAGCGCCACCAACGCGTGCGCGCCCGTGCGCCCCTTCTACTGGGAGATCGGCGACGCCCAGGGCCTGCGCGGCTCCGGCTCGACCGACGGGTCCACCTACACCGCCGACACGCCGATGGCCATCGCCTCGGCCTCCAAGTGGCTGTATGCGGCCTACGTGGCGGAGCGTCGGGGCGGTGCGGGCCTGGGTGCCTCGGCGGACGTTCCTTTCCTCAACTTCTCCAGCGGCTACACCGGGTTCGATGCCTGCCTGGCCGGGCAGACGGTGGCGCAATGCCAGAGCTACCAGGGCGTTGTGATCCGCAACGGCGGCTTCTCGGCAGCCGACGTGGGGCGCTTCCACTATTCGGGCGGCCACATGCAGAAGCACGCGGTCGACCTGGGCCTGGGCGCGCTCGACAACGCGGCGCTCGCCGCCGAGATCCGCGGCCAACTGGGCACCGACATCGCCCTGTCCTACAGCCAGCCGCAGCTGGCCGGCGGCGCGGTCAGCACGGCGGCCGACTACGCAAGGTTCCTGCGCAAGGTGCTGCGCGGCGAGTTGAAGATCGCCGCCCTGCTGGGCACGCAGGCCTTGTGCGCCACCAACGCCGCGTGCGACCGCGTCGGGGTTGCCTCGCCAGCGCCGGCCGACGAGGTCTGGCGCTACAGCCTCGGCCACTGGGTGGAGGACGATCCCGTCGTGGGCGACGGTTCCTTCAGCAGCGCGGGCGCCTTCGGCTTCTACCCCTGGATCAACCAGGCGCGCGACACCTACGGCATCCTGGCGCGCCGCAACGACCTCGGCAGCGGCTTCGAGTCCGTGCTCTGTGGCCGCCTCATCCGCAAGGCGTGGGTCACGGGCGTGGCCCGGTAGCCGCTGCCCAGCCGGCGGGCGCGCGGCGTGCCGCGACCGCGCAGGCGCGCCGCCGTGCCGGCCGTCGCGGGTTGCTTATCGGGCCGATCCGGCCGCCTGCAGCACGCGCGCCAGCGCCGCCAGCACCGCCGGCCGCGCGCGGTGCTGCGGGTCGTGCCCGACACCCGGCAGCGCGGTCACCTCGAGCGGCATGTTGCCGTGCTCGACGAGCACGCGGGCGCTGGGGCGCCAGCCGTAGTCGTCCGCCTGGCCGAACAGCGCCGCCACCGGGCAGCGCACCTGCGCCACCTGCGGCGCCATGGTCCAGTGCACGGCGTCGTCGCCGGACCAGGCGCCGTGCCAGCCCTGGAACATCGCGTCGGTCTTCTCGCCGTGGTGGCGGGCCAGCTTCTCGCGCAGCCCGCCGCGCTCGTAGGCTTCGAGGGCGCCGTCCATCGCGCGCACCATGTGGGCGTCGAGCGCGATCGTCGGCGAGCAGGCGCACACGCCGAGCACCGCCTGCGGGTGCGCGGCGGCGGCCAGCACCGCCATCGCGCCGCCGTCGCTGTGGCCGAACAGGATCGCCCGGCGGATGCCGAAGTGCTGCAGCAGATCGCCGAACACCGGGCCGGATTCGTCCAGGCGGTACGAACGGTCGCGGCTCGGGCCATGCGCCTCGGAGCCGCCGTAGCCCCAGCGGTCGTAGGACAGCACGGCCAGGCCGGTGCGCTCGGCGATCTGCTCGGGCAGATCCTTCCAGGTGCCGGTGCAGTCCAGGCCGCCGTGCAGCATCACGACGACCGGCGCGTCGGCGTCGATGCGGCCCCAGCTGCGTGCCGCGAGCCCGTGGCCGCCGGCGGTGAAGCGGTGATCCTGCATGTTCGGCGCCAGGCCCGTTCTCAATACGACTTCGGCAGCCCGAGCACGTGCTCGCCGATGTAGTTCATCAGCATCTCGTTGTTGATCGGCGCGATCTCGAGCAGCCGGATCATCGGCCACAGCGTGACCACGTCGTAGTCGCGGTCGAAGCCGTAGCCGCCGTGGGTCTGCAGCGCCGCCTCCACCGCCGCCACCGCGGCGCGCGAGGCCAGCAGCTTGGCCATGTTGGCGTGCGCGCCGGCATCCTCGCCGTTGTCGAAGCGGTCGGCGGCGTCGTAGGTCATCAGGCGCGCCGCCTCCAGCTCCGCCTTGGCCAGCGCCATGCGGTGCTGCAGCGACTGGTAGCCGCCGATCGGCTTGCCGAAGGGCTTGCGCTCGTTGGCGTAGGCCACCGCCTTGGACAGCGCGTAGTCGCCCAGGCCGATGGCCGCGCCGGCGGCGAGCAGCCGCTCGGAGTTCAGGCCCTCGAACATCAGCTTGGCGCCCTTGCCGGGCTCGCCGATCACGGCGTCGGCGGGCAGCTGCACGTTGTCGAAGAACACCATGTACTGGCGCTCGGCGGTCTCGACCTGGATGTTCAGCTGCTGCAGCGTGATGCCCGGCGTCTTCATGTCGAGCACGAACAGCGACATGCCTTCGGTGCGGTGCTTCACCTCGCCGGCCTTGGTGGTGCGCGCCACCACCTGCATGAAGTCGGCGTCGCGCGCGCCGGAGATGAACACCTTCTGGCCGTTCAGCGTCCAGCCGCCGTCGGCGTTGCGGGTGGCCAGCGTCGTCATCGAGAAGCTGTTGGTGCCCGCGTTCGGCTCGGTGATCGCGAAGCACATCTTCTTCTCGCCGCTGCAGGTGGGCGTCACGAACTTGGCGATCTGCTCCTTCGTGCCATGGTGCACGATCGGCACCCGCGCCAGGCCGGTGACGACGAGGAACAGCGTGGGCACGCCGGCCAGCGCGAGCGCCTCGTTGAGCGCGGTGATCTCGAGCACGCCGCCGCCCGAGCCGCCGTGCTCCTCGGGGATCGACAGGCCGAGCAGCCCGAACTTGCCCAGCTCCTTCCACAGCTCGTCGGGGAAGCGGTCTTCCTTGATGCACTTCAGGATGTAGCTGCGCGGGAACTGCTTGGTCACGCCGCGCGCGGCTTCCTGGATGTCGCGGATGCGCGACTGGATGATGCTCGAGGCCGTGCTGCGGCCGGTCGGCGTGGCGAGGGTGTTCATGACGGTGTCCTTTGCGTGACGGGGTCGATGATCGGGTCGCGAAAGTCAGAGCGCGAGCTCGGCCGGGATCGGCACCGGGTGGTCGAGCAGCATCTGTGCGTAGGCCTTGCCCTGCGGGTCCATGCGCACCGAGGCGATGCCGCCGCCGCCGAGCGCCTCCTGCAGCGTGAAGTTGAGCGCGTGCACGCCCGGCAGGTCGTAGCGGCGCACCGCGCCACTCACCAGGTGCGCGAACCAGCGTGCCACCGCGTCCTCGGTGATCGCGGCGCGGATGAACGGCAGGTATTCGGGGCGCCGCGCGATCAGGCCGATGTTGGCCGCGTCGCCCTTGTCGCCGCTGCGGCCCCAGGCCAGCTGCACCAGCGGCACGCTGCGCATGCCGCGCGCGAAGGCGTCCGCCCCCGGCAGCGGGCCGCCGACCGCGGGCAGCGCCGCCTCGTCGAACGGCACGCCGGCGAGCGCCGGCGCCGCCACCTTCTGCTCGCCCATGTCGATGCCGACCGACAGCCGCGCCTTGGGCACCAGGCAGGAGAACAGCCGCACCACCGGCTGCACCTTCGGCCGCCCGCCGGTGAAGCCGGTGATCGCCGGGGCCGACATCAGCGCCATCGGCGCCACTTCGCGCGAGAACAGCTCGAGCGCGTCCTTCAGCGGGTGGCGCACGCCGACCTTGAGGATCACCTCGCGCGACGACGACTTCGCCTGCGGCCCGTAGGTGTCCTCGGCGCCGATCGCCTCGACGCTGGTCTCGGTGAAATCGGGCCAGCCGCGGTCGCGGAAGTGGCGCCGCATGCGCGCGAGCATCGCCGCGCCGGCGCGCTGCGCCTTCGCGCCGGCGTCGATGCCGCCGATCATGAACTGGCTCATCGCGCGGAAGCCGTCGGCACAGGTGATGCTCACCTTGGCCTGGTCGGTGGGCGGCCGGCCGCGCGCGCCGCGCACCTCGACGCGGTCCGGGCCGGCCTGGGTGAGCGTCACGCCGGTGAGGTCGCACACCACGTCGGGCAGGATGTAGGCGCGCGGGTCGCCGATCTCGTAGAGCATCTGCTCGCCCACCGTCGACGGGCACACCAGGCCGCCGGTGCCGGCCGGCTTGGTGAGCACGAAGCTGCCGTCGGCGCGGCACTCGGCGATCGGGAAGCCCATGTCGTCCCAGCCGGGCACGCTGGCCCAGTCGGTGTAGTTGCCGCCGGTGGCCTGGGTACCGCACTCGATCAGGTGGCCGGCCAGGCTGCCCTGCGCGAGCTTGTCCAGGTCGTCGGCGGTCCAGCCGAAGTGCGCGATCAGCGGGGCCAGCGTCACCGCGCTGTCGACGCAGCGGCCGGTGACGACGATGTCGGCCCCCGCGGCCAGCGCCGCGGCGATCGGGAACGCGCCGAGGTAGGCGTTGGCGCTCATCACCTTGGCGGGAAAGGGCGCGCCGGAGAACATCTCCTTCACGCCGGCCGCGCGCAGCGCCTCGACCTGCGGCATCAGGTCGTCGCCGAGCACGGCGGCGATCTTCAGTTCCACGCCCTCGGCTTCGGCGGCGGCCAGCAGCGCGGCGCGGCAGGCCGAGGGGTTGACGCCGCCGGCGTTGGCCACGACGCGGATGCCGCGCGCCTTCAGCTCCTTGATCAGCGGCTTGAGCGTGCTGACGAAATCGGGCGCGTAGCCCTGGGTCGGATCCTTCGCCTTCGCGCGGATCAGCAGCGACATCGTGATCTCGGCCAGGTAGTCGAAGACCAGCACGTCGATGTCGCCGCGCTGCACCAGCTGCGCGGCGGAGAACTCGGTGTCGCCCCAGAAGCCGGAGGCGCAGCCGATGCGCAAGGTGTTCCTGCTCATGATCTCTCCTCGTGGATCAGTTCGTGCCGCCGCCGGCGCGGCGCGGCCAGAAGATGCGCCAGATGCCCTTGGCCGTGGCGCAGACGCGGCCCTGGTCGTCGAGCAGCTCGCCTTCGGCGAAGGCGACATTGCGGCCCGCGTTCACCACCCTGCCGTGCGCTGCGAAATGCGCGCCGGTGGCGGCCCGGACGTAGGTGATGTCGAGGTTGATCGTCGACTGGGCGTACGCGAGCGGGTCCGTCTCGCGCATCTCGGGGCGCGCGAGGCTGGCGGTGGTGATCGAACTGCCGAGCGCGCCGTCGAACATGTAGGCGATCACGCCGCCGTTGAGCACCGTGTCGGAGCCGCCGCCGCCGCGCTGCGTGGCCCGGGGCTCGCGCAGGTGGATGATGGCCCGCCCTTCGCCGGCCAGCTCCAGCTCCAGGCCCTGCGCGCTGAGGAAGGAGCCGCCGCCCCAACGCTGCCAGAAGGCCTCGAGAACAGGGGCGGGCAAGGGCAGCAGCTTCAAGACGGTGTCTCCTCTGGGGTGCCGGGTGTTCAGGTTGCGAGTCGGAGCGCGCGGATGCGCTCGACGTGCGCGGCAAGCGAGCGCGCCGCCACCGGCCACAAGGGGCGCGGCGTGTCGGCGTAGGCGAGTGGCACCCAGTCGTCGGGCCCGCCCTCGGGGCGCGCGCGCATCGCCGCGACCACCTTCGCCTCGCGCGCGAGGCGGTGCGCCTTCAGCCGCACGATGGCGTCGCGCGCCGAGCCGATGACGTGGCCGTGCGCGGGCAGGATGAAGCCGATGCCGTGCGCGTCGCAGGCCGCGGCCAGCCGGTCCAGCGAGTCGAGGTAGGCCGTCATGCTGCCGTCGGGCGGGTCGATGACGGTGGTGCTGCCGTTCAGCACATGGTCGCCGGAGAACAGCAGGCCGTCCTCCTCGGCGACGAGGCAGACGTGGTTGGCGGCGTGGCCGGGGGTGTGCAGCGCGCGCAGCGTGACCGGGTGGCCGGGATCGTCGAGCACGATGCGCTCGCCGTCGGCGAGCACGCGGTCGGGCACGAACAGCGAATGCGCGCGCGCGGTCGGCGCCGAGGGCAGGCCGAGGATCGGCGGCCGGCGCCCGGTGCGCGCCTCGCAGGCCTGCGCCAGCGGGCGCGCGGCGGGCGAGTGGTCGGGGTGCGAGTGCGTGCAGACGATGGCGTGCACCTTGCCGCCGGTGGCCTCGACCAGCCGCGCGACGTGCGACTCGTCGGGCGGGCCCGGATCGACGACGAGGAAGCCGCCTGCCGCGCTGCCCAGCAGGTAGCTGTTCGTGCCCGGCCCGGTCATCACGCCGCGGTTCGGCGCGGTCAGCCGCCACAGGTGCCGCAGCAGCGGCACGGCGCGCTCGGACTGCCAGTCCAGCGCATGCAGCATCTGGCCGTCGGGGCAGACCAGTTCGAGTTCGCCGAACGGCAGGTCCGATTCCATGAAGCGTTGCGGCTTGCCGTCCACGAGTGCACCGCGCGGGCACGAGACCCACAGCGGCGCGCCGCCGGCGCAGGCCGCGAGCGCGGCATCGACGCTGTCGAAGCCGGCCAGCCAGCGCAGCGTGCGCAGCGTCGGGAAGATCATCGGCATGCGGCCGGCCTGGTGCTCGGCGAGCGCGTCGGCGGCGCGGCGCCACGAAGGCTCGAACTGCTCGCTGTCGTCGGCCACCGCCACCTGGCCCTTGGGCATGCGCCCGATCAGGAACAGCGTGTCGAAGCGGCGCGGCTGGATGTCGCGGTCGGTGGTCCAGCGGGCGAGCACGCGCAGTGCGTCGGCGCCGAGCCGCAGGCCCTGTTCGCGCAGCTGGGCATGCAGCGGCTGGTCGCGACGCAAGGACGCGAGCCGCGCCGCGGGCGACGGGCGGCCCTGCGCGTCGGTGGCGTGCAGCACGCCGAGTTCCTCGAAGCTTTCGCGCAGCGCGGCGAGCGCGGCAGAGATATGCGCCGTCGTCGCCGCGCCGTCGGGCAGCAGGTCGTGCGCGGCGGCGTCGGCGTCGTCGATGCGGCCGCCGGGGAAGACGAACACGCCGGGCAGGAAGGCCGCGCCGGGCGAGCGGCGCGTCATCAGCACCTCGGGCCCGAGCGGGGTGTCGCGCAGCCACAGCAGCGTGGCGGCCGGGCGCGGCGCGACGGGCGTGCGCGCCGGATGGAGTTGCAGGGTGGGTCGGACCACGTCGGGGTTCGCGCGGCGGCCCGTCAGGCGCTCGCGCCGTGCGAGCGCAGCAGCTCGTCGAGCGTGCGCTCCAGGTGGTGCAGCGAGTTGCACTCGCGCGCGATGTGGCAGTAGGGCGCGTAGCGCTTCATCTCCGAGTCGCCCAGGCCCCAGAACGAGCGCGGCTCGGGGTTGAGCCAGATGACGCGGCGGGCGCGCCCGTACAGCGTCTTCATCACCTCGACGCGCGCCTCGCCGCGGTTGTTGCGCGCGTCGCCGAGCACCAGCACGGTGGTGCGGTGGTCGATGCGCGGCATCAGCTGCTCGTCGAGGTCGAGCAGCATCTGGCCGTAGTCGGTGCCCGAGCCGCCCACCGCGTGCATCACGCGGTCGACCGCCTGCTCCACCGGCAGCGAATCGAAGGTCGCGCTCACGTCGACGAGGTGGTTGGTGAACGCGAACGAGCGCACGTCGGACAGCAGTTCGTCCAGGCTGTAGAGGAACAGGAGCAGGAAGCGCGCGTACTGGCGCACCGAGCCGCTCACGTCGCAGATCGCCACGACGCGCGGCTTCTCGACGCGCGTGCTGCGCCAGAAGGTCTCGAACAGCACGCCGCCGTAGGCCGCGTTGGCGCGCTGCGTGCGGCGGAAGTCGAGCTGGCCGCGCTGCTCGCGGCGCTTGCGCCGGGCGTGCCGCTCGGCTAGGCGGCGCGCGATCTTGCGCACGATCTCGTGCATGCGCGCGAAGTCGCGGCGGTCGATGTTCGAGAGCTTCTGCGACTGCAGGAACTCGTCGTGCAGTTCGCGCGTGGGCGCCGTGCCGTACATCGACAGCTTGCGCTCGACGAAGTTGCGCACCTCGACGAACAGGCGCTTGCGCGCGCGCTCCAGCTCGGCCAGGCGCTCGGGCGCCAGGGTCTGGCGGCGTGCGTCCGAGATCTCGCGGTCGAGCAGCTCCAGGCCCATCGCCTGCTGG
>JRYF01001122.1_pt1 | contig 53918 bp, 56 predicted proteins | sample 235331 | NCBI WGS metagenome assembly JRYF01 (sample SAMN03074217, study PRJNA261475) | activated sludge metagenome | biome: Wastewater Treatment Plant; feature: Wastewater; material: Activated sludge; isolation source: activated biomass of a wastewater treatment plant treating hydrocarbon... ... | reverse complement strand
TGCCCAACTGATGATATACCAGTGAGCCGATGGTTAATGCATAAATACCCCATTGCAAAAATATATTCTTTCGAAAATAAATCAGCGCCATACTGAAAAGTCCCAATAGCAACAAATCAAGAGAAATCAAAAGAAAAGCCGTAGCGGGAATTAAAGCTGAAAAAAATCGTACTACTCCATGGATGACAGCCAATATAACAGATAAAAGAAGTAAGTTTTTGTTCTTATAATGGATCACCCACAGACCGAATGACGCCAGCAAAAAAATGGCTGTGATAGGAAAAGATATCATCATCAAACCTTATTTCATACAGTAACGGCTAAATTTTTCTTAAGATTCAAAACTTATCATCACTTTTGTAAATACATCTCAATTATCGGACTAATGACTAGATTTTGAGGATGGATGATCAAATGATACTCCATAATTGACATGAAAATTTCTTATATCAGTAAGTTTTTTTCTGTCAATGAGGTAATCCATGTATTTTTAAATATTTGATGAAGAGAAACAGGTTTAATGGTTTTACGAAAGCTGAACGAACCAAATATCAAAGAATAGGTTTTTTATACGGTATACATCTTTTAGCTAAATTTTTTCATCTTTTGATAAAAATAGGTTTTGGATAAACTATTAAATATTGATTGTAAACATATGCGATGGATTGATTTTACCGGTTTGTTGATTAGTGTCTTAGTTTTATCAGGTTGTTTTGATACCAGCGGTTCAACCACAACGGTCAAACCTAATGCAATGGGCCGTTTGAATGAAATTGTAGTCGTGGCTGATGAGGATCTGTGGGAAGGCTCTTTGCAAGATACATTCTTATTTTATTTTGAGTCAGCTTATCCCATCATGCCTGCACCGGAGCCACTCTTTGATGTCAGGCATTTTACTTATGATGATTTGGTTGCTGAGCCGTTGCGTAAAGAGTTGAGAACTTATGTTTTCTTAGCGGATATCAGTGATGCAAATTCCAGGACTACCAACATCATACGTGGGGATATCGGTGATGACCGCTTTTTGAAAGCTCAAAAGGGTGAAATTACAACCGCAGCAGGAAAAGATAAATGGGCGAGGGGTCAATTGATCGTTTTTTTGATGGGTAATGGGGAAGAACAGCTTGCAGAAAGCATCCGTAAAAACTTTCCGTCCATTGCGAGAAAAGTGAATGATCACGACCAGGGAATATTGGAGGCAAGAGTATTTGCAGCCAGAGATAATCCGGGACTAAGCCGTAAAATTGCTCAGGAGTATGGGATCAGACTCAATATTCCTGCCCGGTTTCAAATAGCCATGGACAATCCGGATGAAAACATAATATGGTTACGGAAAGATGATAAGGAATCCATCCTGAATCTGGTGATCCGAAAATTTAATTATACCAACAGCAATCAATTGACTCCTGAATATTTAAAAAAAATCAGAGATGATTATGGAGTTGATTATGTCTCTACTAATCAACCGGGATCGTTCATGCTTATAAACGACAGGGATTTACCAATGTATGATTATTCATACGAAATCAACGGCTTATATACAAAAGAAATCCGGGGCATCTGGGAAATATCCAATGACTTCATGGGAGGCCCTTTTGCTTCCTACCTAATCCTCGATAAGGACAGGAACCAATTGATTTTTATTGATACTTTTGTTTATGCTCCCGGTAAAAATAAAAGGGATATGATGCAGCAACTCGAGTTTATTGTCAAATCGGCAAATCCTGCTTAGAGCACCAGAATGTAACAAACTCTTATTGTATTTAGGGTACATGTTGCTTTGTTTCAAAATAGAACTGGAAGCACAAATAAGACTGCCCCTAATATAAAGCTGAATGTCAACGTATAGTTGATCCAGTGATGGTTTTTAAAAAATATCCATTGTTCAATGGTTCTCCCCATCCAGAATAAGGACATACCGATTAAATAAAACTGTCCTAATCTGCTTTCAACCAGGTCAACAGGAAAGACAAAACACAAAACCGAAGTAAACAAAAAGAAGTAAATCAATCGGATATTGGCAATTTGAATGATCGCCCGATTAACATAAGTAATATTTTTCAAGTCTTTTTTCCATTGGAAAAGTTTCCAGAATGAAACGTGGAAAAGCGCAAAAGCCAATGAGTGAATTCCACAAAAGAAGATCAGTATTTCCATAACTATGTGAAGAATGGTTTTGGTTTTTTTGAATTGAAAATATTATTTTTTAATATTTTAATACATATCTATTCAATGAAATGGTGAATACTTTTATTTTTGCCATTCTCAAATGTTTTTCAGCAATAATGATAATCCTTCCTCGTTTTTATTAACGTTGAAGATATTTGACGAAGAACAACCTATTCCTATATTTTATATATGTTAATTACAATAATTCAATTTGATATCTGTAAATAAGGAAGAATAAATGAGAATTACCGGTTGGATTGTTACGTTGCTGTTTTTGTGTATGTCCAAAGCGGTGAATGCCCAGGATTTGTTGAGGATCATAGCTTCCAGTGAAACCGGAATGACCGGGGACAGGATTTGTATTGAATATTCGGTTCAAAATTTTATCAATATTCAAAATTTTCAATTTTCACTGCATTTCGACCCAACCGTTGTCAGGCCTGTTTGCCCACCTACCGCCACCAATTTAGTAGGGTTAAATCCAACAAATTTCAACTGTAATAGCATCGCTCAGGGCTTTATAAGAATGTTGTGGCTTGACCCTAACAATGGAGTCATGTGTGGAGAGTCACTTCCAGACGGCTTTGTGATGTTTACCCTTTGTTTTGATATTATTGGCGACCCCGGCACAGAATCTTCTATATATATTTCGGGTGATCAGTTGGAAGCGGAATATGCACAGATCAGAGATTGTAACGATACGGATAATGTTACCGTAGTGAAGACCATTGGTGTAGATGCCGGTTCCATAATTGTACAATGTGGCAGCTTATCTGTTTTCAGTAATTTTTGCGACAGCGAGGTTGCCGGTGCTACGGGATCGATTCGTTTTTACGCATGTGGTGGAACGGAGCCCTACAGCTATACAGTGAATGGTGGAGTATTTACAGGCAATGGATTGAGAGATCGAGAGCGGGTAACTTTGGAAAATCTGGCTCCTGGAACTTATATGATCACCGTGACCGATGCCATGGGCAATAATGAAACAGAAACGGTTGTCATTGGCACAGGAGCTCCATTGACATTTGATATACTGGGAGATCCTGACAATCTTAATGACAATTTAACCATTAAGCCAACCTGCTGGGACCGGTCAACAGGAAGAATCGTTTATGGAAACATCAGTGGAGGACAAGGCCCTTATACAGTGGTAGGTCCAAAATTTCAATTTGATCCACCCAATAGCCGTTTTACGGGGTTGACCAATGGGGAATATGAAGTGACCGTAATGGATGCAGTGGGATGCACTGCTTCAAGGAGTATAACCTTACTGAATGATACATTGCGGGTGAATATTGAATTGGTGGCAGAAAACACCTGCTTGGGTGCTTCTAACGGAGTGATCCGCGTTACCGGTTCAGGGGGTCGGCCGTTTATCCAGGGGGGGCTGGAATCATATCGCTTTAATAATGGAAGTATTGTACCTCAGTTATTGAGAGACAATTACAACGAGGGCTGGTATTCATTCTTTATCAGTGATCAGGGGGGAGTCAATTGTGTGTCAGCGGTTGATTCCATCTTCATGCCGAGTGCGGATACAATTATAAACAATATTTCCTTTACACCCGTCATTTGCCATGACGATGCCAATGGAAGCATCACCATCCTTGCCACTTCCAATAGTTTAAATGAATTTCAATACAGCATAACCAATCTGGCAGGATCCGGTATCAATACGGGGGTCAGAATAGATTCTTTCACAAGAAATGGATTAAATGCAGGTACCTATGTGATTACCTCCAATGCTTTTAGAAATGGGCTTCCTTTAGGATGTTTGACCAGAGATACCATTATGCTGGACAATCCAGACCCTTTGATTGTGGACACCTCTTTTTTAGATCCCACGTGCAATGGGGATGACGGTTCTATCAATCTCAATCCATCAGGAGGAGCGCCCTCAGGTATTTATACTTTTAGCTGGAATGATGGAAATGACCAGCAAAACAGAAATGGATTGTTCTCAGGAGGATATCAGGTAACTGTTACTGATGATAATGGGTGTACATTGGATTTTTCTTTCAACCTTGATGGGGAGGAAGGATTGGCGGTCACTGCTGTCATTGTAGACTACATTCGTTGCTTTGGTTCGGATGAAGGGGTTCTAATGGCAGACGTGAATATTGAGGGGGATTTTAGCTTCACCTGGTTACTGGGTGGGCAAATTGTGGGCAATACACAGACACTAACAAATGCAGGACCCGGAGAATACACCATAATTGTCAGAGATACGATACGTGACTGTGAAGCGATGGACATGATCATATTGCTTGCTCCCGATGAATTTATATTAGCTGCCAATTTCATATTGCCTACCTGCCCGGGGTTGTCCAATGGAAATATAGGCGCCATCGTTGCCGGGGGTACTCCGGATTATACCTATATATGGGATAATGGAAGTACTCAAACCGTACGTTCAGCGATCAGAGCCGGAGAATACTCCGTCACAGTAACCGATCAGGAAGGTTGCATGTTAAGTGAAACATTTATTCTGACAGATCCACCATCCATTCTGGTAGAAGTCGACCAAATTGAAGGAGTAACTTGTTTTGGAACCAGCGATGGCAGGGCTACAGCTACTGCGGCAGGTGGAACCATCAATGATGGAAGATACAACTTTTTCTGGTCCTCAGGAGCTCCGGATGTGGCTACCGGTGTGAGTATGAGTACTGCATCTTCATTGGCTGCGGGAAGACAATTTTTAATTGTTGTCGATGATGCCTGTCCTTCCGATACCGTTTATTTTGATGTACCGGATATTGAGAGAATTCAGATTGACTTAACCCAATCTGTTGTAAATGATCCCAATTGCTTTAATGGTTGTGATGGAAGCATCACTGCAGCCGCAATTGGTGGTAATCAGACTTCATATACCTATCAATGGAGTTTTAACGGCACCGTCAATAACACTTTATCCGGCCTTTGCAGTGGGATATACACCTTAACCATTACCGATGCAAACAATTGCAGTGTTATGGATTCATTTGAACTGAATAATCCTGATAGTCTTTTTATCCGAATAGACCCTACCAACACGGTGGATGTAAATTGTTTCAATGCAGGGGAGGCTCAAATTGGTGTGATGGCCGGAGGTGGCACACCTTCATTTATATATACATGGACCAATAATGTTTCTTCGGGAACGGTAGCCACATCCTTGCCTGACGGGACTTACTTTATTACAGTGACAGACGCCAATGGCTGTACTGATATTGCTTCATATACCTTGGTTTCACCCGACCCTATAGAAGCACAGATTCCACAACCTGCTCCACCACCATGTTTTGGTCAGCGTACCTGCATTGAAGTTCTTTCTGTGACGGGAGGAACAGGATCAAACTATACTTATGCTGTCAACCGGGGCAACCGAATTTCTCTGGACAGTTGCCTTCAGGTTTTGGCAGGAGATTACACCGTTACTGTTTTTGACGAAGCGGGTTGCAGTGTGGACTATACTTTATCTATTGATCAACCGGAAGATCTTTCTGTGGATTTAGGCCCTGATATACAAATATCACTGGGAGAATCTTCTCCTCCTATCAATGCTTCGATCCAATCGTTTTTTGACATTACTTCCATAGCGTGGACGCCGGTAGATAGTTTACGATGTATGACACCCGATTGTCAGGTGGTTACAGTATTTCCACAATCCGATACACGATACAGAGTAGTAGTGACGGATGAAAATGGATGCAGCAGTTTTGATGAAATAGAGGTCTTTGTTACCCGGCGTAGAAATGTTTTTATGGCGAATATCTTTTCCCCAAATAACGATGGGTTTAATGATGTTTTTGAAGTAAAAACAGGTCCGGGGGTTGAATTGGTCAGGCAGTTTCACATATTTGACCGGTGGGGTAATCTGATATTCACAAGAGAGAATTTTGTTCCTGATAATGCAGGTTCGCACGGTTGGGATGGTACATACCGAAATCGACCCATGATGCCTGGAGTGTATGCTTATATTGCCAAAGTTAGGTTTATTGACAATGAAGAAATCACCTTTAAAGGTTCAGTAACACTCATCCGATAGCATTTTCTATATTCTGTCTTTATTTTAAAGCAAACTTCAATAGAAATTGAAAAACGGAATAATCATAGGAGCAGGAATAGGTGGGCTTACAACTGCAATAGCCTTATTAAAGAAAGGAATCAATATAGAAATTTATGAACAAGCGAAGGAACTGAATGAAATAGGCGCAGGTATTTGGGTAGCACCTAATGGCTTGAAAGTATTTGAACAGTTAGGTATTGCTCATGAAATTATTAATGCCGGACAACCTCTATATAAAATCTCAGTAACGGATATCTATTATAATCCCATTTCTACCATTGATGGTATGGAAATCAGTAAAAAACATTCATTTAAAACCGTTGCCATTCATCGAGGCCGATTGCAAAAAATATTGGCGTCTCAAATTCCCGACGGAAAGCTGTTTCTTCAGAAAAGGATGAAATCTTACCACCAAACTTCCAAAGGCGTAATTGCAGAATTTGAAGACGGATCGACAAAAGAGACCGACTTCATCATAGCTGCTGACGGCATAAAATCAAGTGCCAGGCTTCAAATGTCGGAGAGTCTGAATCTTCGATATTCAGGACAGACCTGTTGGCGTTTTGTAACGAATGTTGACCTTCCGGAAAATGAAGAAAAAAACATGTATGAACTTTGGTCGGATAAAAAGGGACTGAGGGTAGGGTATTCCAAAATTTCTGAACAACAGGTGTATGGATTTATTACCCACTATACAAAGTCCGGAGGAGTAGACAATTTGATTACACTACAAAATGATTTACTCAAACTTTGTGATGAATTTCCTCCAATAGTAAAAGATTTGATTGAGTCTGCAAACCCCAAGCAAATCATACGAACTGACTTATTTGATTTTAAACCTATAAAGCAATGGACCGATGGCAGGGTAGCTTTGATGGGTGACGCTGCTCATGCCACTACACCAAATCTTGGGCAAGGGGCTTGTCAGGCCATTGAAGACGCCCAAATGATCGCAGATTTGTTAAGTCAGGTCGATGATATATCCACGGCAATGAAAATGTATGAACAACGTAGAATGAAGAAAGCACACTATATTACCAATACTTCATGGCGATTTGCTCAAATCACGAACACAACGGGTGTTTTAAAAACTATTTTAAAGTATATTTTAAAGTCAACCCCAAAAGTTTTACAGAAAAGACAAGTAGATAAGATGTATTCCCTTGATAGTTAAAGCCACTTACGTATAATTCAAACTTTTATATTGTATTTTGTAATTAATTTTACCCTTAATGATAATGATTACACTCAGTGCAAATAGATTGATGTCTCTCTTTATATGATAACTCTTCATACACCTTAAAAAAATGAAAGCAATTTGTCAATTTTTAGTTTATACGATCCTGGTCACCTCCCTATATTCACAAAATGGTAGCAAAGATTACTCTGAAGCATTCAAACTTGTAGAGGTGTGGCTGGAGGCTCAAAGAGTTTATGAGCAATTACCCGGATTAGCAGGGATTGTTATAGAGGATCAGAAAGTAATTTGGTCCGGCGCTTTTGGTATGTCCGATGTGGAGAAACAAATTCAAACTGAAACTTCAACTCTGTTTAGCATCTGTTCAATTTCCAAGTTATTTACTTCTGTCGCCATAATGAAATTATATGACGAAGGAAAATTGCGATTAGATGATCGATTGGAAGACATCCTTCCCTCTTATCAGCTTGAACAGAAATATCCCGAAAGTGGACCCATCACCATTCGTACTTTGCTGACTCATTCTTCTGGACTTCCCAGAGAAGCTGACTATCCGTATTGGACAGGGCCTGACTTTCCTTTTCCAGGGAAAGACCAGATTGATGCAAAATTAGGTGATCAGGAAACGTTATATCCTGCTTCAACTTATTTTCAATATAGCAATTTGGGTATTGTCCTGTTAGGTGATGTCATTGAACAGGTTTCAGGCATGTCCTATGATGAATATATTGAAAAGAATATTTTAATTCCATTGGGTCTTTCAAATACCCGAACGGAAATGCCTGAACAACTATATGGAAAAGAACTGTCTGTAGGNNGGAATTGCAGCAGCAGCCGGGTTCTCATCAAATGTGATAGATTTAGGAAAATTTGCTGCCTGGCAGTTCAGATTAAGAGATACTTCGGAAACTGAAATATTAAAGCCATCCACACTTAAATATATGCACAATGTTCATTGGACTAATCCGGATTGGAAAGTAACATGGGGCTTGGGATTTATTGTGAACAGAAGCGCTGAAGGTAAAACTTGGGTAGGGCATGATGGGGCTTGCCCAGGATATCGAACAACACTTCAATTAGATTTAAAAAACAAAAGAGCATTTTCAATAATGATTAATGCCAATGGTACCAATCCTGACAAATATGTCAATGGGATCAATGGAATAATGAGTAAAGTGAAAGCAGCTGAAAAAGCAAACGGCTCAAAGGAAATTAAAAATTTAGACGAATATACAGGCCATTATAATACAATGCCCTGGCAAAGTGAAGTTTATATATCAACCTGGTACGGAAATCTGGTCAGAATCAGTTTGCCTTCCGATAAACCTGAAGCAACGATGACCTTTTATAAGCATATCGAAGGGGATACTTTTCGAAGAATCAGAGATGATGATGAATTAGGTGAAACGCTTGTTTTTGAGCGGGATGCAAATAAGAATATCATACATTACATATCTCATGGAAATTTTTCAAAGAAAATTAATAAATAATTAAACAAGGTTGAGCGCTTATTCTGTGTTCCAGAATTCTGATTCTTGCGGGAACAGCGGAATAGTGATCAATGATGAATGTATAAAGACTTTTAGTAATACTCTGTAAGATAGGATGTTAACATTGATATTTGTTTTTAAAATATTAATATTCAATCCATTTACCATGAACAAAGAAATACATTTATATAATCAATCCCAGACTAGGGAATATGCAGCCATTTGCGACCACCTGGCTTCAATGATCGATCATTATCTAACCGGAACGGAAAGCAAAATATGGCATCGGCATCCGGTCTGGTTCCTGGATGGAAATCCAATAGTAGGATATAGCATTCAGAAGCCCGGAGTGCGCCTGATGTTTTGGAGTGGTGCAGACTTTCAAGAAGCAGGATTAAATGTGTTGGGTAAGAAATTCAAGGATGCATCCGTTTTTTATCAACATCATTCTGAAATAGATAGCGAAGCGCTCAAACGATGGTTGAAAAAATCAACTGAGATACAGTGGGATTATAAGAATATTGTGAAGCGCAAAGGGGAATTGCTTCGTTTGAAATAATATAAAAATGATGACTGACGTCGAAACATATATCCATAGTTTTCCCGAACATGTGCAAATTATCTTACAAAGGATAAGAGGAATTATTATATCAATGGCGCCGGATTCTACAGAAAGTATGTCATATGGAATGCCGGCATACAAAACAAATGGCAGGCCTTTGGTTTATTATGCAGCCTATAGTAAACATATTGGATTATATGCTTTACCCAGCGGTCATGCAGAATTTGAGGCGGACTTGAAAGGCTATAAAAAGGGTAAAGGCTCAGTCCAATTTCCTTTAGACAGACCGATTCCTTTTGAATTGATACATCGAATTGTGCAATTCAGGATTACAGAAAATCAAAGATTTAAAAAATCTTAGAATTATGGAAAAGTGCAAAATTTCAGGTGTGCCAACTGTTATGTGCTTGGAATTTGAAATCAGAGAGAAATAGTGTCTCTCATTTAAATACAGTTCAAACAACTTCATTATGTTGAAACCATTTAAACCTACAGGTTACAATTCTTTGTCACCATATTTTATCGTCTATGAGGCAGACCGATTTGTAGAGCTCATGCAAAGGATTTTTAATGCAAAAGAATTGCGTTTTTATCGCAATCCGCATGGAAGTATCATGCATGCGGAATTGCAGATAGACGATTCGGTGATCATGCTGGGAAATGCTTCGGATCAATTTCCACCGGTTCCTATGGTATTGCATGTATATGTACCGAATGTGGATGCCACCTTCCAAAAAGCAATTGATGCGGGATGTGAAGTGATAGAAACTCCTTCAGTGCGGGAAGGTGATCCGGACAAACGAGGTACTTTTAAAGATTTTGGGGGCAACCTATGGTCAATAGGTACACAATGTTAAACGGGTTAGAAATAATATGAAAGAAGAAGTAACTTTTAGAGGGGGCCCTAATATAGCTATTAAAATCCCGAAAAGCAAATACGAGCAAACCATAGCATTTTACAGGAACATCCTTAAGATGAAGGTCGAGGAAAAGCCAATTAATCATCCTACCATTTCCAGAACCCACCGGCTTCAGTTTGGTCAGAATATTCTTTGGCTGGATTGTGTGGATAACTATTCCCGATCGGAAATTTGGTTAGAGCTTACTGCAAATCATGTGGAAGAAGCAACAAAATATCTCCATGCCAATGGCGTTGAAACTTGTGACGAACTTGAAGAACTTTCTGAAAATATGCACTGGATTACTGATCCGGCAGGAAATGTACTCCTGGTATGTGAAAATCAATAGAAACCAATCGTTCATTTTAAAAATAAAAAACAATGATCAATGCCATCCAACCCTATTTGCATTTTGGAGACAATTGCAAGGAAGCAATGCATTTTTATCAATCTGTGTTTGGTGGAAAACTGGAAATCACTTCCATAGGAGATTCACCTGCTAAGGATCAGTTTCCAAAAGAACTTCATGATCAGATTTTACATTCCAGTTTGATCCATGGCCAATTCAACATCATGGCTTCTGATATGTGTGGTCAGGGTGAACTGAAGCAAGGAAATGGAGTACAGTTGAGTCTCCATTGCAGCAGTGAAGAAGAAATTCATCGGCTGTATCAACAGCTCACTGAAAAGGGTACAGTGTTAAGTGAATTAAAGAAAGAGTTTTGGGGGTCGCTTTTTGCCATGATTATTGACCGGTTTGGTGTAAGATGGATGCTTTCTTATGAATTGCAATAGGGGAATGAATAAAGGATAGAGTATAAATCAATAACTCTAAGATACGTCAATAATGGATAAGAAAATAGAGAAAATTCAAAACAATTCATTTCAATGATTTCTTTTTCAACAGAATATGTGAATAAAATCCGTTAAAAAATTTTGAAACCTTGGAGAAATTTTAGGATTTTATGAACGGTTTTCATTTTTTGATGAAGAAAAANNTGAACAAACATTCAAAGTAAACGATTAAGCTTCAATTTAAAATTGCATTTTATTCATAAAAATATAAGCATTATACACATTAAATAACATAAAGTCATTGAATGACACAAATCGATTTTATCAGGATTATTGCCTTGTCTCTCCCGGAAACCACTGAGGAGGCCCACTTTGATAAAACATCCTTCAGAGTAAAAAAGAAAATCTTTGCCACTTTTGATGAAAAAACCAATAAACTTTGTTTGAAACTCCCTGAAATTGAGCAGGATGTATTTTCATTAATCAATAGGCAAGTGATCTATCCTGTTCCTAACCAATGGGGCAAAAAAGGATGGACGTTTATTGAGTTGGATAAACTGGATAATGAGATTTTGGTCGATGCACTCAAAACAGCCTATATTGAAGTTGCTCCTAAAAACCTAGCTAATGAGATTTTGACTGACGATAATGGTACTTAGAAGAAGCTCGCTCGTCGATATAATCACCATTTTGTGAATTGAATTATATAGAAGTGAAAATGATCAGCAAGTTTTCACGAGAAATTTTACAACTTACTTGATAAAGTTAGGAAACCTAACTATATTTGTACTGGCAATATTGCCATACACTTTTAAACACAGTAAAAATGGCTAAATCAATTTTTTACCATGCCGGTTGTCCGGTATGTGTCAGTGCAGAACATGACATTATTCATCTTGTTGGCGAAAACAATGTGGAGGTAGTTCACATAGGAGAAAAACGTGACCGCATCTCTGAAGCCGAACACAAAGGGGTAAAATCGGTTCCTGCATTAGTCACTCCGGGCGGTAATGTATTACATATTAATTTTGGTGCTTCTATGGCGGATGTTAAAGGTTAAAAAATTTGCCCCATAAAGTTAGGATAACTATCTTTATGGGGTTCCTTTTTATTGGGACTTAGAGACTGAACACAAGGATTAAACAATTTTATTTAATTGGATCAATAAATCCATGAATCTTCAATATTTCAAAATTTAAGAAATGAATATAGCAGTTTGGGACACCTATGTAATGAAAAGTGATGGCACCATCATGCATTTTGATATATTAGCTCCTTCAGAAATTACAGACACCACTATTATTTACAGTTATGGGGAAGAATATTTAAGGTCAAAAGGCATATTTGATCAAGTGTTGTCATCAAAGGAATGTCGCTTCTGTCATATGAGAGCAATACAACCTCAATGGAAAGAAGACATAGATCAAAGAGGATATTTTATTCTTGAAATGGAAAACTGCCATTAGTGAAAAAAGATATTGAGAATGAAAGAGATATTGAATTGCTGATTAATTCTTTTTACAAAAAAGTAAGAATGAACAGGATTCTTGGCTTTATATTTGAAGAAATAGCCAGAGTTAACTGGGAAACTCATTTACCGAAAATGTATTTATTTTGGGGGAGCTTGCTTTTGGGCAAGCATAGCTATACAGGTAATCCGATGCAAAAGCATGTTGAATTAAGCAAGCTCGTCAGAATGAAGGAAATAGAATTTTCCGAATGGTTGCGTTTATTCAACGAGACGGTAGACGAAGGGTTTGAAGGGGAGAAAGCTGAAGAGGCAAAGATAAAAGCAGCTAATATTGCAAGATTAATGCTTTATAAAATTGAAAGTGTATGAATCATTCGGATTTTGATTTGATGCATCAAAATGGAAACACCGGAAGTAAAATAGTAGTGTCACTGGAACGCATAGCACAGGCTTTCAGGGTATTGCTTTGGCAAGAGAGTAAGGTACATGCGCTCACACCCATTCAGGTACAGGTACTTATCTTTATACACAATCACAGCGATGAAAAATGCAAGGTAAGTTATTTGGCGCATGAGTTCAATATGACTAAAGCGACTATTAGTGACACAGTGAAAATCTTAGAGCACAAAAAGCTGATCTTCAAAGTCTATGAACCTGAGGACGGGCGCAGTTATGTCATCAGGTTGACTAACGAAGGAAAGTTTCTTGCTGAGAAAACAGCCATGTTCAGCAAAGAAATCAGTAAACCTATTGACAAAATGGATAATGAAGAAAAGGAAATCCTATTGCAGAGTCTCCTCAATATCATCAGACACCTGCATCAAGCCGGAATCATAACCATTCAACGTATGTGTTTGACATGTAGCCACTATCAGTCTTCATCCACAGAACCACATTATTGCAGACTACTGAAACAAAGGTTACATGTTACGGATTTGCGTATTGATTGTCCCGAACATATTCCCAAATAACAATAGCACAGCCACAGCAAGAAAACCTACATTATTCAAATATTCAAATTATCTTCCGGGTCTACATTCAGAAAAGATTATTCACCATTATGATTCAATGATTTCACCCTCACTTTCAGCCAACTCCCGTCCCCATTGAGCTATTGCATTGAGTGCAGGAATCAATGTTTTGCCAAACTCTGTCATGGAATGCTCTACTTTGATTGGAGGTTTTTCTCCAAATACTTTTCTTTGGATCAAGCTGTGTTCCTCCAGTGCTTTGAGCTGAAGACTTAACATTTTTTCAGTGATGTCAGGAATATGTCTCTTAAGCTCTGCAAACCGCAAAGTTTTATTTTTCAAATACCATAAAACTACTGTCTTCCACTTACCTCCTATAAAATGCATGGTAATATCCATGGCACAGTGATACGTTTTGCCATTCAAATGGAATGCTACATTCTTGCCATCAATGATCATGATATTAATTTTTTACTACCTGTCATAATTAACAGTTATTGCAGGCCTAATATACTATAATTATTTTTGCTCCTGTAAAAAATATAGCTTATTTCTGTTTGTGATAATAAATGAAAGATTGAAAAATGAAAAAAATTGGAATTCTTGGAACGGGTATGGTAGGACAAACCATTGGGAACAAATTGGTGCAATTAGGATATTTTGTTACAATGGGTTCTCGATCCGCTCAAAATGAGAAGGCAATGGCCTGGGTAGAAACGAATGGAAGTAACGCAAAACAAGGTACCTTTGCAGACGCTGTTGAGTATGGGCAAATCATTTTCATTTGCGCCAAAGGTGAGCACACTTTAGATGTCATCCGTGCTGCAGGTATAAAGAATTTCGCAGGGAAAACGGTGATTGACATTAGCAATCCACTTGATTTTTCTAAAGGTATGCCACCAACACTATTACCTCAATTTGTGAATACACATTCCATTGGAGAAGAAATACAAAAATTACTCCCTCATTCGAATGTGGTCAAATCCTTAAACATTGTAAATTGTGAAGTGATGGTAGATGCAAGCCGATGTGGAGGAGATGCCACCATGTTCGTTGCCGGCAATGACATGAAGGCAAAACGTGAAGTAGTAGACATTTTACATCAATTTGGATGGGAAGACGTATTAGATCTAGGCGGCATCCAACATGCCAGAAGTTTGGAGATGATGCTGCCTGTTTGGCTCAGCATCTATTTATCTACCCAAAATGGTTATATTGCCTTTAAGATTATTCGATAATATTTAACCATGTGAAGACCATTTTCATTACAGGAGCCAATAGAGGGATTGGCTATGAAACAGCCCGGCAACTTCTGATCCTTGGACACCATGTTATTCTTGGAGGCAGAAATGACGAGAAACTGAAAGAAGCCTCTCATTCATTGCAATTATCAGGTGGAAAGGTAGATACTGTGCTAATAGATATAAGCAATCTGGACAGTATACACCTTGCTGTTCAAAAATTCATTNNCTGATCAACAATGCTGCCGTTTTGGATCAGCGAGATCATTCTTTACTAAATGACAATTTTACAATCCTCCAAAATACTTTCCAAACCAATATTTATGGCCCATTGCATATCATTCGAAGTTTCATTCCGTTGTTGAGGACCCCCGGAAAAATTATCAATGTGTCCAGTGGAGGAGGATCGATGAGTGAACCGGTCGGGGGCTGGGCTCCGGCATATTGTGTGTCAAAATCAATGTTGAATGCCCTCACACGTCATTTGGCATTCGAGCTTACGGATAGAAACATTGCCGTCAATGCAGTTTGTCCTGGCTGGGTGCGCACAGAAATGGGTGGTAGTGGCGCCAGGAGACCAGTTGAAAAAGGTGCGGAAACACCAGTTTGGCTCGCAACGCAAGCTCCACAGGAACTGACCGGTCAGTTTTTTAGAGACAAAAAAGAAATTCAGTGGTAAGTTAATACATACCTTATTCATTGGATGCGTAAGCCGGTGAAAGTGTAAGATGTGTGCTTTTCAAAGAGTCATTTTCTACCTTATTTGCAATTCATTCATCATAGAATGATATTTTGATTATTTTGCATAGCATTTAATCAAAATTAAAGGTAGTGGCTATTTTGTAAACTTATAACCGGAATCCACCCAATATCGTAAATCAAAATCTTATGAAATTCCTGAAAACCAGCCGGCTTTTGTTGAACTATGCATTGTCTGCATGGATCTTTTGTTTATCATCCATTCAAATGCCGGGACAATCGCTTGATGATCTCCTTCTTTTAGAAAATGGAAAATTTAAGACTTATTACAGTGAAGGACAAAAGATTTCTGCTGAATTTTCTGCTATTTTGTGTGAAAGTGCCAATGAATATTTTGCAGAGACTTTGTCTGATATTGAAGTGCCTTTTCAATTGCTGGTTCTTTCAAAAAGCGATTGGCCTTTATTCACCCACTCAAACCTCATATATGGAATGCCACACTTCAAAGTAGGTGGGAAAACATTAGTTGTAGCTGCCGAGGACAACGATTTTTGGAGAAGGCAAGTGCCTGACCCTGCAAGTGTTGACTCGCCATTTAAGGAGTTGATACCGGTGGTGTATAGTTTGGATGGTGAAATCAGTGGGCGTTATTTTTTCGACCTGCTTGCAGTACATGAATTAAGCCATGCCTGGCATGGGGCAGCCGGACTCAAAACGCATCGAAAGTGGTTGTCAGAATTATTTTGCAATATCATGCTACACACTTTCATTGCTGAAAAATTTCCTGATTTCTTATGGGCTCTGGAAGTACTGCCGGCTTATTGGTCAAGTGTCGATTTAGGGGAGCTTCCCTTTACGGCCCTCTCAGAGTTTGATGATCATTATACAAGATTGAGCTCAGCGCATCCTTTTAACTATGCATGGTATCAATACAGGTTTCACAGGACGGCCAAGTTGATATATGATGAGGCAGGACCGGAAGCCACCAAAAAACTTTGGGACTTTATGGTAAAATATAAGGAAACTCTTTCCGATGAAGAACTGGTGGAGAAGTTGGGAGAAGAGGTACATCCATATTTTAAGACATTAGTTGAAAGTTGGTAATTGATTTGCGGGAACTATTAACAATTAAATAATGAAATACACACTGATTTTTTGGATTCAATTATTTTCTATAAGTCTTTTAGTGGCACAGACATCATTGCCAATTATTGATATGCATTTTCATGCATCAAATGCAGATAATAACGGTCCACCCCCAACTGGGATTAACAGGGCTAATCCAATGATTCCTGATTACAATCCGGAGGAACCTTGGGGAGTGACATTCTATAATTGGTTGTCTAGTCCCAAAGGGGATAATCCTATTGTAGGCCCTATGACCAATCAGGAAGTGTTGGATAAAAATATGGAAATTCTTAACCGAAGAAATATCTATGCGGTATGTAGTGGCCCGCGCACAGACGAGTTTAGAGCTGCGGGAAAGGATAGAATTTACAGTGCCTGGCAACTCCCCTCTAATATAGACCTTTGGCCCGCTCCTGATGAGGTTCGATCAATACTTGAATCCGGCAAGTACAAAGTGTTTGGAGAAGTCACCTTGCAATATGCTGGTATATCACCATACGACCCACGCTTTGCCCCTTATCTGGTCATTCTTGAGGAGCTGGATATTCCGCTAAGTATACATATAGGAACAGGCCCTCCCGGTGTTTCATATACATCAGTTCGTGTAAAACATTTGGCACGCATGCACAGCGCTTTCGAGATTGAAGAAGTAGCGCTACGGCATCCCAAATTGCGTATCAACCTGATGCATGCCGGCTGGCCATTGGCCGATCATTTAATCGCGGTGCTCTACAATCACCCGCAGATATATTGTGATGTGGGTATAATTTGTTACGCAATACCTCGCGAAGCTTTTCACGATTATTTAAAACGAATTGTTCAGGCAGGATTTCATCGTAGAATTATGTTTGGTTCAGACCAGATGAATTGGCCCGATGCCATTGAAGAAGGGATCAAGGCCATTGAAACAGCAGACTTTCTCACAGCAGAACAGAAAAGAGACATTTTGTATAACAATGCAGCAAGGTTTCTCCGATTAAGTCAGGAGGAGATTGATAAGCATCATGGTAGGTAAGCCCAAAGTACTATGATAGAAGGCTCTGTTTTTCGCTTCTTACATTTGCTTTTGTTCTTGAAGTACACTACTAAGAAAGTTTTTTCAGGTGCAAAACTGTGCATAATATTCAAGTCAACTGAATGTTCAATCTTCAAAAAGTAAAGAATTCTGATATTACCATAATACTTTTAAACCACAATCAGTGTACTTGTAAATATTTGCATCATTGGTTATAAAGATTAGATCATTTTGTATGGCTTGCCAGACCAACATGCGGTCGAATGGATCTTTATGTAGGAAAGTGTTGAGTTGGTAGAAACTTACATTTGATTGAATTGGTTTTAGTTGACTTAAACATTTGTTGGACATATTACTTATTTCATTATTTTACAACCTTAAAAGACTATTTCATGAGCCATCTTCATCCCATTTCATCTTCACAACGAATAGAGCTGGTTGACGCACTTCGGGGCTTTGCCATATTTGGGATCCTTATGATTAATTTACATGCCATGTTTGTGCCGGTTGCGGAATACATATTGATGCCTGACTTTGGAACTGATACGGCCAATGTCATTAGCATTACCATCGTAAGGGTTTTATTTCTCGGCAAGTTTATGACTTTGTTTTCACTCTTGTTTGGATTTGGTTTTTACAATTTTATGTATAAAGGTGGAGAATTGAATCCTGACAGGCTGAAAACATACATGAAAAGAATGTTTTGGTTATTAGTCATTGGCATCCTGCATGTTACTCTCTTGTGGCCTGGAGATATCCTGATATTTTATGCCTTATTCGGATTTTTACTGATTTTATTCCGAAAGTCTTCCTTAAGAAAAATCTGCATTTGGATGATCATTTTTATTCTTATTCCGATTTTGTTTTTTGGTATTATCAGTGCATTGCCGACATTGTTGGCGTCCAACCCTGACGCTCTTAGAGCTATTGAAGAGGGGAGTCAGCAACAAGCTTCTCAAACAACTTCACTGATTCAGGAAGCTTATGAAATCTATACATCCGGGTCGTATTTTCAAATCATGGGTATGAATTGGCAAAACTGGATGGCTCTACTATTTGGAGGTTTATTATTTTATTGCCAAAGCATGGCCATGTTTTTACTGGGATATTTCTTTGGACGAAAACAGCTTTTTCATAATTATAATGATCATTTGACAACATTTAAAAAACTCTTCTTTTATGCCTTACCCATTGCTGTCCTTTTTAACCTTATATCACCTTTAATTCATGATAAGTCTGAGCCTTTCGTGATCAATGTCTGGTTTTTCTTAGTGATGTTTGTATCTGTTATTGGAGGTATTTCCTTGATGTTGGTGAATGTTTCAGCCTTTGTATTGCTTTATGCAAATGGTAAAATCAAAAGGCTCGCATCTATGTTAGCACCCGTAGGAAGAATGGCGTTAACCAATTATTTAGGACATTCTTTTATTGCTTTATTTTTGTCTATGCCTTTTGGTCTGGGGTGGTTTGGTAAAGTGGAATTATGGCAATCCCTGCTATTAACGGTAACCATTTTTATACTTCAAATATTTTTCAGCAAATGGTGGTTAAGTAAGTACCATTTTGGGCCAATGGAATGGGTGTGGCGCAGATTGACTTATGGTAAAATTCAAGCGCTAAAAAAGTCTGATGCGAGATAAAAAAGAAATTTAAGTCTTTTCTTCCTGGGAGTTAATAGCACATGTTTTTCCATGGTTTTGACAATTGCTTTACCAGGTACTGAGATATGGTCAAAGGTTTTCTTAAATCACTTGAAGTAAGCGCAGAGTGTATATTAAACAATACCTGCTTTGTAAAGGGGCATAAATTGCACTTTTTCAAGATATCCCAGACGAGCCTTTGAAAATACCAGGGCTTTTTCAATATGCGGATTCTTTTCAAAGAGAACGTGCATACTTTTCAGGTTACCTTTATTGCCGACTTTTACTTCAATAGGGATGATCTTGCCTTCTTTTACAATGATATAATCTACTTCTGCATTTGCTCCGGGCTTTGATCTTGCCCAATAATGTATTTTTTCTCTGTTTACCAATAATTCCTGGCCAATAAATTGTTCGGCCAAACTACCCCTGAAATGTGCAGTCCAGTTATGATGAACTATTCNNATTCTATCTGCAGGGGTCAAGCCCGACATTCTTGTCAATAGACCAATATCAGAAAAGATGATTTTAAATTGCTTTCCAGATTTCGTTAATGGCAATCCAGCTATGTTTACGTTTTCAACCTTGTACAATAGCCTTGCGGCAGAAAGCACTTCGACTCCTTTTTTTACCGTTACACTAGAAAAGTTATCTGATAATTTAGTGTAGATTACTTGTGATCCTATATTTCTGGTAAGATTTTGAAGTATGTCAAGTAGGCAGTCCTTATTGACCAAGGGTTGGTACTTGCTAAAGTCATTTTCATAAGCAAAAATTAAATCACTTTGAATCTTTTGCACTTTATGATAATCACCTTCGGATCTGAAGGATTTGACAACCTCCGGCATGCCGCCGATAAATGCATAATCATCCAACAGTTTATAGATTAAACTATCAATATGTTCTGGTATTTCATCAGCTTCTGAGATGTAATCCCAAAGTTGTTTTTTATCACATGCCCACAAGAATTCTTGAAAATTCATTGGATACATATTCAACCAGTCAATTCTGCCCACAGGGAAAGAAATATTTCTAAATTCAAAATCCAATAAGGAACCGGCGGCAATAAGCGGGATGTGATTGTTGTCCTCATAAAAGTATCTTAGACTTTTTAATGCATCAGGACAGGACTGTATTTCATCAAAAAACAATAGATTCATTCCAGAGTAGATCTCGACACCTAATAGAATTTCTAGCTCTTTTACTATTCTTCCAGTATCAAGGTTGTAGGCAAAAACAGCATGTAGCTCTCTTTGCTTCTCGAAGTTTATTTCAATTACTTTTTCAAAATGTTTTCTACCAAATTCTCTTATCGAATATGATTTTCCTATTTGCCTTGCACCTGAAAGTATTAAGGGTTTTCTGTTGGACTTATTTTTCCACTCTAGCAAACGACTTTCGATGATTCGATCCATAGTTACCGGATTTTAAGGAACAAATATAGCGGATATCTTTTTGTAATTCAATATATAGGCCATTTTATTGAATCATAACTTTAGAATAAATACCATAAAATTAAAGTGATAGTTTAAAATAATAGTCATAAAAGTTTCTTCCATTATCTGTATAGTTGAGTGAAGTACCACCAATACTTACAGTGCAGTGATCAGAAATGGGCTCCATAGCGTAAACCGTTCGATAGTATCGAACGGTTTACTTCAAAAGTGTTCGATAGTATCGAACGGTTTTGTATCTTTGCATCATGGAAAAAGAACTTTATCGCTACAACCCATGGTGGGAAAATGATTTTAACTTATTGAATGGGCTCTTTCCCCGAGAGATGGATAAGAATCGTATTTTTAGCAATTTGAGCAACAAACAATTTGTTTTTCTGACCGGTCTGAGACGAATTGGGAAAACTTCACTTATGCGCATGTGTATTCGACATTTAATTGAGCATATGGAAGTCCCTGCCGGACAAGTTTTGTATATTAGTCTGGATGATTACTTATTAAAGGATTACACCATTTTACAAATAGTAGAATCATTCAAGAAACTTCAACGACTCAAAAACAAGAGTCAGATTTATCTTTTTCTAGACGAAATAACTTACGCTGTAGATTACGAGCTGCAGCTTAAAAATTTATACGATCAGGGCTTTTGCAAAATATTTGCCTCTTCTTCAAGTGCTTCATTATTAAGGAGTCGTCATGCCTATCTAACTGGCAGAAGTGTCACTTTGGAAATTCTGCCATTGGACTATCCTGAATATCTTCAATTTAAAAATTTAGAAGTTTTACCCTCTGATGCGCATCTTCACGAAACTTTGTTTAAAGATTATTTGCTAAGTGGAGGAATTCCTGTATATGTTCTGAGCGGTGATGATTCGTATATCAGGGAGCTGATGGACAACATCATTCATAAAGATATTGCCGCAGTTCACGGCATCCGACAGCTACAACAACTTAAAGACTTTTTCTTGCTTTTGATGGAACGTAGTGGTAAAACTATGAGTATCAATAAGGGGGCTAATGTGCTAGGTATTTCTAATGATACAGCCAAGCGTTTTTTCGATCTATTCTGTGACACCTACATTATTTATCCAGTAGGCCGATATGGTAAGTTGAATGAACAAATGGTAGCGCCAAAAAAAATCTATTGCTGCGATACCGGAATAAAAACATACTACACAGGTGTTCGTGATTGGGGGGCACTTTTTGAAAATTATTGTTTTCTAAGACTAAAGCATTTGTCCCTTCGCTATGTCTATCAAGACCAAACTGAAATTGACTTCTTCACAGAGAATAAATGGCTGATTGAGTGTAAATTTCATGATGAACCTTTGAGCAATAAACAACAATTGCTGTTTGATGGCTTTTCAGCCAAAAATAAGCTAATCCTTAGGACATATAATGATGTAAAGAATACTGAAAGATCCTTTACAAAAATATAGCCTGATTCAAACCTAAATTACCCAATCACCATTCCTTAACAAGACTTTGCAATTAGCCCCAGTTAGATTCAACCCAATAGGAAAATTTATTTCTACTGCACAAAAGCGACAGACTTTGGAAAATCATGATGCAATTCTATTTTTTCAATCCTGCGTATGATCGTAAAAAATTACCGAGTCTACAATCATCAAGAAAGCACCACTACAAAACGTGCTAAAAATAATATGTAGAAGGTATTTTGCTATTCCAAATATTCTTTTAACTTTAAAATCTGAAAATAGATAAAAATATTATGAAGCAGGTACAAGCCAATCGTTTGATTTTTTTGGGAATCCTACTCTTTCTTCTGGGATTGATTATTGGATTATTTGTTCAAAACATGGCCAATCCTCGTATGGCTTTATCCGCTCATCTTGAAGGTATCATGAATGGTATGTTTCTAATGCTCGTAGGAGTAATTTGGAATAGGATTCTGCTTTCAGAGAAATTGTTGAAAATTTCATTCTGGTTGCTGATTTATTCAACTTTTGCTAATATCACAGCAGTGTTGATTTCGGCCTTGACAGGTGCAGGAAAAATGATGCCAATTGCTGGAGGAAAGGAAGGAGCACCGACTGCAGAAGGGATTATTAATTTTCTCCTTATATCCCTGAGTTTAGGTGTTATATTTGTTTGTGTCATGTTATTGTCAGGATATTACAGGTATATGAAGCAAGGAGGGGATAGATAAGGCTGAATCATTTCGAACTCATACTTCTACTTTTTTTTTAAATGAACCTTTAAAGTTCATCTGTCATGAAACCGGATCACTCACGATTTACTCTCATCATCACCATTTGTTTGTTATTCATAGTGCTTTTGGGTTTTGGTCCCAGATTTTACCTCAGAGCATTTTTTGATCAGCCTCGTCATCTCCAAATGGATCGACTTCCAACTTCTTTAATTCTACATGGGATAAGCATGACACTATGGTATATTATGTTAGTCATCCAATCCACTTTAATTAATGTCAATAAAACCAAAGTTCACATGATGGTAGGCAGAGGACTTGCATTACTTGCTTTATTTATCCCTGTATTTGCGATACCTGTTATTATGGGTTTCGCTCCAAGAATGGTTGAATTGGGGTTTTTGGATATCCACAATGCAGAAAGAATGGAATTTCAAACCGCAATGTGGACCAATGATGTATTGGCTTTGATTGTCTTTTGCGGAATGGTTGCCACTGGTTTGCTGAATCGAAAAAACAAGGTAATTCATCGCAGTATGATTTTGTATGCCTCAATGGCCTTCATGGGTCCTGCCATTTTCCGTATGCTGGAATGGATGGCTCCCCAGTATGTCATGGAGGGTATGTTTTTACTATTCTTTTTATTTCCAATTGCAGTTTTGGTCAATGATTGGATTCAGCAAAAAAGATTGCCTGTTTATTCTTTTTCAGGATTTGTGATCATGGTATTGCTTATGGCATTGACTTTCTTGCTCCCCACAACAAGCTTTTGGCAAGGCTTATTTATCGCTCACTTGTAATTTGGTTTTTAAGATATCAATCACTTATTTCATTTTTATAAAAATTGTACTATATCCATTATCGTGAAACATTTTCAATGTATCGTTGGATGTCATGTACTTTCGCTTAAATTCAAAACTTCCCATCTTTTGTACAAGAACTTGATTGTCAATGGTATTCCAGGTTCCTTTAGGAATATCGCTTATTTTGAATGCATTTAGTGGTTTTAATTTTTTTTTCAATTTATTTTTCATTCTCTGAAATAACAATTACTTTTGATCTCTCGCAAGCCACAATTATTCATATTCTATTTTTTCCTCCTATCAAAAAGTGACATTCATCTCGTATGAGTGATCATAAGTTTCGTAAAGATGATAGGGGGAATACAATGCTTTTTAGGATTATCACCTGAAAGCGCACAAAGGAAATTCAAATTAAAGTTTTTAAATCGTTTTGAGATACTCTTTGAAGGAATATTCTTGAAATAGTTTATTCTGTTGAATTAATATTTATTAATGAATTGATTTTTTGAAATAATGTATATGAATAAAATGGAATGGAAAAAATTATGGACACTATGTGTTTTATCGGTTTTTGTCAATAGTATCGCAGAAAGCCAAACCCCTTGGGATGCTATTTTTATGGCAAAGCGGGAATTATGTATCGCAGCTTTATATGATGAAGCCAGGTGGTCAGAGTATTGGGAAGGAACCCATTTGATTGAAAACCAAAATATTGGAATTTTTCATCGACAGTCAGTCATGTCAATGGCCACTTATGGAATAACGGATGGCCTCAATGCAACCATTATGTTGCCTCATGTTCGAACTTCTTCTGACGGCGGTCAGCTTGCCGGAGTGAATGGTTTTCAGGACATCAGTGCAACGCTTAAAGGTAGAATTTTGAGAAAAAGTTCCTCTGAAAACAGATTGGACATTATAGGTGCAGCTTCATTTTCAACACCGGTATCAAATTATTTATCGGATTATATGCCCTATAGTATTGGGTTGGGCGCCCCAGAGTTTAATTTGAGACTAACCGGTGAATATTCGTTATCTGATAAATATTATTTGAGAGTTTCAGGAGCCCACATCTGGCGTGGAACTACTCGTATAGAACGCACATTCTACTACCAGAATGGAAGCGTATATAGTGAATATATGGATGTGCCGAATGCAATTTCGGTGCAAGGTGCATTGGGTTTGTTGTTCTTGGAAGGACGATTACGAACTGAACTCACCTATTGGGGTACCTGGTGTACCAGTGGGGATGATATCAGACGATGGTTGCGTCCTCAACCTACCAATAAATTTGAATTTCAACAGTATGGACTTTTCGCTCAATATTATTTCAAGAATTTGAAAGAAGTAAGTCTTATCGCTTACGCCAACCGAATGTTTGCGGGCAGGAATATGGGGAAATTCACAAATGTATCCCTAGGGGCAACCTACCAATTTAGTTTGTAATTTTTAAAAGGTAAAAATATAATGAAACTTAAATCTTTATCGAAATTAGTATTTCCAATAGGTGTTTCTTTTGCAATCATTTTAATAGTTTTTGCATGCAATAAAGAGATTCATACCTATGCCGTCTTTGATGATTATTTGTATAGTAGTATTGATGTTAATGGAGGAGCATGGAAACCTGTCCTTGTAAATGATGTCAATGAGTTCACTATTAATCACCTGTACGATCAATTAGCATCGGAGTATCAGGCTTCAGTAGAAGAATTAATTCAAAAATTGGAAAACCGCACTTCTGCTCAGGACAAATCTTTAAAATACTGGACTAATAATCCGGTGGTTCGCTGGAATGAAATCGCTTTGGAATTGGCAGCTAAGTACAACCTGATCCCTCCACCTAACCCTGATGGTACCTATACCTTGCCTACAGCTGCAAATCCAACGGGTCCGCCAAAATTTCCATTCGCACATCCTCCATATACCTCCAGAATGCTTGCTCATTTGAGTGTGGCTCAATATGATGGTATGATTACTGCCTGGCATTTTAAATATAAGTACAATATACAAGGACATCATCATATCAATAGTAGAGTTGAACCGGCATATACGGATAATTCACTTCCACCGTTTCCTTCTGAAGGTTCTGTGATAGCAGAGGTTTCACGAAGGGTATTAAAAGCTTTTTTCCCTCTTGAACACGGATATTTGGACAGTGTATATTTCGATCACTTAGAAGCTTTGGCACATTGTGGTTTATATGTAACTAATGACATTGCTGCTGGAATTCAGATTGGAGAACAAGTTTCTGCCATAGTGATGCAAAGAGCTTCAAGTGATGGTATGGGACAAGCACAAAGTCCAAGGCCCATTTCTGATTCTATTCGCGATGCTGCACAAGCGCGATTTGGCTGGCATTGGGTGAATATGGAAAGCCCGGTGCGTCCAGTTGGGCTTGTCCCTTCTTATGGCAAAGTAAGGATGTGGAGTGTCCCTGATGTTTCTTTAGTAAGGTCAGAACCACCACCGGCTCCGGGATCTGCTGAATTCAACAGAGATGCAGAAGAACTCATGAACATTGCAAAAAATCTGACTACTACGCAACGCAAAATAGCGAACTGGTGGGAAGATGGCCTGGGATCATATACTCCACCCGGACATTGGAACAGACTGGCAAAGGAATTTTGTTTGAAATACAAGTTGAATCCTCTGCGTACTGCACGTGTATTTGCATATATGAATATGGCAATCCAGGATGCAGGTATCGCCTGTTGGGATACAAAATATTATTATCACTACCCACGACCTATCCAAACCATTCCAGGATTTAAAACTATTTTGGGTACACCTAATTTTCCTGCTTATACTTCAGGTCACAGTACATTTTCAGCTGCAGGTGCAGAAGTTCTTGCATACATATTTCCCCAGGAGGCTTCTTACTGTCGTGAATGGGCTGAAGAGGCAGCCATTTCAAGAGTATATGGCGGTATTCACTATAGATTTGATGCAGAAGCAGGGATCGAGCAAGGACGTAAAGTGGCTGAATTTACTATAAACATAGCCCGTGTTGATGGAGCTGATTGAGCGGATATGACTATCATTAATTGACAAGTAAATAAAAGTGATTTTTAAATGGATTAAAGCTTCATGAAAAATGTATTTTCATGCTACATTTAATGAAGTGGAACCAATGAAGAAAAATTACTTTTTTATCGTTAGTATCATTCTTTTGTTTTTATCTGTACTGGCCTTTTCTGACAACCTTTTTTGGGATGTAGGACAGGAAAGCAATAAAGACCCGAAATTTATTATTCATGGGATTTTAATGTTAGCCTGGTTTAGCATGCCGGTAGTTCAAACTCAATTGATTCGAAAAGGAAACATTGCAGCGCATAAAAAGTGGGGTAAGATCGGAATGCTTATAGCCATTGGGGTATTTGTAAGTACCCTATATGTTTTTTATGCCGTGTTTAATGGATGGGATGCTATGCCTTTTTATGTAAAGGCCAATCGAATTTTTATGTTGAGTTTTGCAGTTTTGGTTTACCTCGCTTATCGGAACCGCCACAATAGCGCTAAACACAAACGTTATATATTTATGGCATCTTTATTAATTCTTGAGCCCATATTAAGCCGCATTGCAATTAATGACTCTGTCGAAGTATTTATGGCTTTGGTGTGGAATGTACTTTTTGTATCTCTATTTGCATATGATTGGTTCACATTGAAGAAAATCCATACTATTAGCTGGATGGGTTTTGTATGGTTTTATATCGTATACACCGTGTCAATACTCTTATAAAATTGAGGAATCATATGGAGCCTTCACTGCATATATCAGCAATGTGCTATCCATTTACAAAACAAGTTCTCTGGCTTTTCTGATTTTCTGCATCAACTGTGATGATTGAGCGTAATCCAGCGTTTGTTGACCGTCACTCATAGCCTTTTCAGGACATTCGTGTACTTCCATAATGATTCCGTCGGCTCCGGATACCACTGAAGCCAGAGCGATTTTATCTACATATTTTCTGAGCCCAATACCATGTGAGGGATCAGCCACAACCGGCAAGTGGGATCGATCTTTCAGAATGGCAATGGCATTGATGTCCATGGTATTTCGGTATGCATTTTCATAAGTTCTGATTCCCCGTTCACAAAGAATTATTTTTTCATTGCCATTGCTGAAAATATATTCAGCAGATTGGAGCAATTCTTCTATGGTGCCTGACATTCCTCTTTTAATCAATACAGGCTTATCCAACTCTCCCAACGCATCCAGCAAGTTGAAATTCTGACTGTTTCTGGCTCCCACCTGAAAAACATCCACGTAGTCAATCATTTCTTTTATTTGCGATACTTGCATTACTTCGGTGATGATCCGGATGTTATTGGCTTTCGCTTTTTCGTGCCAAAGTTTCAATCCTTCTATGCCCAGTCCTCTGAATGAATAGGGAGAGCTTCTCGGCTTAAATACTCCACCGCGCATAATCGAAATTCCCATTTCTTTCAGATGACTTAAAGTGCTGTCTATTTGTTCTTCACTTTCTATCGAACATGGGCCGGCCATGACCTGAAAATGTCCGTTGCCAATGAGTGTTTCTCCACCTAAATCGATTTGGGTCTTCCCGACTTTCCATCGCGTAGAAACCAGTTTAAACGGGTCACTCACCCTGTGTATATCTAATACACCCGGTTGGAAACCAATTTGTCTCAGATCTATTTCCTTCTTACCTATGCATACCATATACCGGCCATATTGGGTTTGAACATGAGTAAACTGGTAGTCCAAACCCTTGACATTTTCTTCAATGTCAGTTAATGTCTTCAGGTCAATATTTTTTTCTAACTGTACGATCATGTTCTTATGGATTGAATAAATGAAGGAATAATGCTTTCCAGAGTGGATGCTTGGTTCAATGCCCTGATAAAGGCGCTTCCTATGATAGCTCCATGACTATGGCGACAAGCCATTGAAAAACTTTTGTTATCATGAATTCCAAACCCAATCAGGGTAGGGGACTGAAGTTTCAAATTTTTTAATCTTTCAAAATACTTGAGTTGTTCCTCCGAAACATTATGGCTTTTTCCTGTGATTGAATTTTGAGAAACAATGTAAATGAACCCGCTGCTTAGCCTGTCAGCCATTTTAATCCGGTCATCTCCGGTCATCGGAGAAACCAAAAAACTGATGCTCATGCGATAATGGAAAAATAATGGTATATACTCTTCCTCATAGACCATCATAGGAAGATCCGGTATGATCAGGCCATCAATTCCGGCGAGAGAAGCATCCTGTAAGAAGCTTTCTACTCCATATTGAAGAACCTGATTGTAATAACCCATCACGATGATGGGAATAGCAGAATGTTTTCTGGCTTCCTTCACCTGGTCAAAAAGCATAGAAATAGTCATTCCATTTTTAAGGGCCATTTCACTGCTGTATTGGATAGTGGGGCCGTCAGCCAATGGATCGGAATATGGCATACCCAGCTCAATGAGGTCCACACCATATCTATCCAGTGCGCGGATAATAGGAACAGTATCATTAAGGGAAGGATGCCCTGCAGTAAAGTATATATTTAAAATGTTTCCTGCTTTGGATTCTATGGTTTCGCGCACCCTGTTAGATATGAGTGTGTTCATCTTTATTTAGTTTTCTGTGCTTTTGATGTAATTCATGTAAGTATCGAGATCTTTATCTCCTCTCCCTGATAGGCTAATAATTACAGTAGAATGTGAGGCAGGATTTAATTTAGGCAGTACGGCCAGGGCATGTGCTGTTTCCAATGCTGGGATAATTCCTTCTGTTTTTGATAATTCAAGTACGGCTTGTATGGCTTCGTCATCGGTGGCTGCAAGGACCTTTGCCCTCCCTGACTGAATAAGGTGGGCATGGAGTGGCCCAATGCCCGGGTAATCCAGTCCGGCTGATAATGAATAAGGTTCTATGATTTGTCCATCGGGTGTTTGCATGAGTAGTGTTTTACATCCATGAATGATCCCTTCCGTTCCCAGAATGCTTGTAGCGGCTGATTGACCGGAATCTATACCCTTGCCTGCTGCTTCTGCCAAAATCAATTGAACTTTTTCTTCTTCCAGGTAATGATAAAATGCACCGGCAGCATTACTTCCTCCTCCGACACATGCCAATACATAATCCGGAGTTTCAAAGCCTGTTTTTTCTTTTAATTGCCAACGCATTTCTTCAGATATCACGGATTGAAAGCGAGTCACCATATCTGGATAAGGATGTGGTCCGATGGCAGAGCCTATTATATAATGAGTGGATTCTGCATTGTTAATCCAGTCTCTGATGGCTTCGTTGGTAGCATCTTTTAGCGTTTTACTTCCACTTCGGGCAGGTATGACAGTAGCTCCCAGCATTTTCATCCTCGATACATTGGGAGCCTGCCTTTGGATATCCACTTCTCCCATATAAACTACACACTCCATCCCTTTAAGCGCACAAACGGTCGCCGTCGCTACCCCATGCTGACCGGCTCCGGTTTCTGCGATGATTCGTTTTTTGCCCAGGCGTCTGGCTAATAATATTTGCCCTATAGTATTATTGATTTTATGTGCACCGGTATGGTTGAGGTCTTCCCTTTTCAGGAAAATTTTTGCATTGTATGTCTTCGATAATTTTTCAGCATAATATAATGGAGAGGGTCTCCCGACATAATCCCTTAAGAGTGATTGAAATTCATGTTGAAATGCTGATTCACTCATGATGTTGAGGTAGCGGAGTCGCAATTCTTCCACGTTGGCATATAGCATTTCAGGAATGAATGCCCCACCAAAACGCCCATAAAACCCCCTTTCATCGGGGTGAAAAGATACAGATGTTATCATAGTTTCATTTTCTTTAAACCTTTCAAAAATTCAGTAAATTTCAATACCTGACTCACATCTTTAATTCCTGGTGAAATTTCAAACTTGCTATTAATATCCACACCTTTAAACTTAGGATGTTTGAGTGCAGAAATTTGATTAACATCATCCGGGCCAATCCCTCCAGCCAACAGGAAGGGTATTTCGCCTGCGTAAGTCTGAATCCAATCCCAGTTGAACTTAGTTCCTGAACCTCCAAATTCTGAAGTTTTTGTATCAAAAAGTATGTAAGTGGCCATGGGATAATTCAATGCTTTTTGAACATCGGATTCACTCCCAATGGAAATAGCTTTGATCACGGGTATTTTGGAACTCAATTTTTTGCAAAATTCAGGGCTTTCATCACCGTGAAGTTGTACTATATCCAGCTTATAATCTCTGACTTTTTGGATGATCTCTGCCATAGATGCATTGACGAATACACCTGCTTTTTTAATTTGCTTGTGGTCGGGTTCAACATTCGGTATATGATTTAGAAATCGTCGGGACAAGGGATAAAAATTGAAACCTATCATATCGACAGGGATTGCCAATAGATTTTTCAGGTTGTCATCATGGTTGATTCCACATACTTTGATGATCATAACGTTTGCTTGAGTTGGTGAACTTTATCAATAAACAGTTTGCAAACTGTGGCCGGTTGATTTTCACGCATAAACAACTCACCAATCAAGAAGCCATTATATCCCGCTTTGTTTAATTCCACTACTTCTTCCGGAGTACGAATCCCGCTTTCAGATATTTTTACTAATTCTCTGGGTAATTCATTTACCAGCCGATAGGATAATTGAATATCGGTTTTAAAGGCGGTAAGATCACGGTTGTTCACTCCAATTATATCCACATGATCACAGAGTTTATCCAACATTTGAGATGAATGAAGTTCCATCAAAACCTCCATATCCAATGAATGGGCAAACTCAGCCAATTTCTTTAATTCGCTGGCACTCAAAATTTCTGCAATAAGAAGAATGGCATCTGCACCGATACTCCTGGCTTCAATGATCTGATATTCATCAATAATAAAATCCTTTCGAAGAATAGGACAAAAATTATACTTCCGCGCTGTAGTAAGATCATTGGGGGATCCACCAAAGAAAGGGGTATCCGTCAATATGGATAGCGCTGATGCTCCCGCCTGCATGTATCCTATGGTGACCTCTTCTACCGAAGCATAAGGATTGATAGCTGGTACGGAAGGAGACTTTCGTTTAAACTCTGCAATGATGCCGGCTTTATCATCCCTGCGAATGTAATGTGATAGTGACACAACGGGGGATCGGAAATAAATAGATTTTTCCAGAAGAGCTACCGGATAGAGGGCTTTTCTTTCTTCAATTTCTTTCCTTTTTTGATTCACAATCCGGTCTAGAATGTGCACTTCACTTATGGTTGTTTTTGATTTTACTTTCATGTTCATTGAATAAGTTATGGTTGAATTTCCAACAGCTTCTTTAAGGTTTGGCGGGCACGGCCTGAAAAGAGTGATTCTCTGGCTTCATACAAGCAATCTTCTATGGATTTTGTAGGGTGAAAGCATTGTATGCCTAATGCTGCATTGGCAATTACCACATCGTTTTGAGCATTTGTGCCTTTGCCTTCCAGTACTTTTGTAAAAATGGTCGCTGCTTCCTCAATGGTATTACCGCCAAAGATATCTTCTGCAGAATATTCTGGCATTCCAAAATAGGCAGGGGTCACCAGCATTTCACCGGTAGTTTTTATCAATTTGACAGGGGCAGTTAACGACACTTCATCGTATCCGTCCACTCCATGGAGTATGATGTATTCTTTATCCAGTTTTTCATACAGATATTGATAGAGTCTTGCCAATTTCAAACTGAAGACACCAACCACTTGTCTGTAGGGTTGTGCGGGATTCACTAACGGACCCAACATATTGAAAAAAGTTTTTACACCCAGTTGCTTTCGTATGGGACCTACCCCTTTCAGGGCCGGATGAAAAAGTGGGGCGTGGAAAAAGCAGATGTGTGCCTGATCGATTTGCTTCTTTAATACATCACTATTATTAGTAAATTGGTATCCCAGATATTCCAGGACATTCGAAGATCCACAGGCAGAAGATACCCCATAATTGCCATGCTTTGCTACCATATACCCGGCACCGGCAACCACGAATGAAGCGAGAGTGGATATATTGAATGTGTTTTTTCCGTCCCCTCCTGTTCCGCACAAGTCAATTGAATCTCTTTGCTCCAAATCGACTGTAAGGCAAAGTTCCAATAATGCAGAACGAAAACCTTCAAGTTCTTCCACTGAAATGGTGCGCATCAGATATACACTGATGAAAGCGGCAATCTGGGCGTCATTATATTGATTTCTGGATATATTGATCAGCACTTCTCTGGCTGTTTCTTTGTCTAATTTTTTGTGCTCGAAGAGTTCATTCAGAATTTTTTTCATGCTATGTATTTTTAAATGCTTCTTTTTTGGGGGTTACCTTCGATCATAGGATGTATATATCAATAAAAGTTTTGAGATGCATTGGTGGCTTTGTTTTTGGATGACTTTACAGGCAATTCGAGAAAATTTTCCATAATTTTTTTGCCCAATGGGGTCATGATGGATTCAGGGTGGAATTGTACGCCATATACAGAATATGCTTTGTGTTGAGCGGCCATGATCTGCCCGCCTTCATCAGTAGCAGTTACTTGCAATATGTCAGGAACGGTTTCCGGATCAATCACCCAACTGTGGTATCTTCCGGCTTCAATTTCAGTTGGGATTTCCCGGAATATAGGGCTGCTTGAATCATTGATCAAGACACTCGTGCTTACTCCATGGTACACTTTGTCCAGATTCATCAGTGAAGCGCCGTATACCTCACCTATAGCTTGCAGCCCAAGACATACTCCAAATACATTTTTAGATTTTCCCCATCGACGAATAATATTTTTCAGTTGGCCTGCTTCATCAGGAACACCAGGCCCAGGAGAAAGGAGAATATAATCAAAATCTTCCAATGCATCAGGATGAATTTCATCATTCCGTTTGACAGTAATGGGAAAACCCAATAGGTCTTCTACCATATGTACCAGATTGTAAGTGAATGAATCATAGTTGTCTATGATAATCACATTTTTATGAAGGTTTTTTGTATTCATGTTCAATGGTCAAAAAATTGTTCAAATTTCTGTAGCTCTTTTCAAAGCATTCTTTAAAGCATCGAGTTTATTTTGTACCTCCTGCAATTCTTTTTCCTCTTCGGAATCAATCACTATGCCTGCCCCTGCCTGGTAATGGAGCAGGTTGTCCATGCTTAAGAAAGAGCGAATCATTATGGCATGGTTAAGATCTCCATTAAAGCCAATCATACCCAATCCTCCCCCGTAGTACCCACGTGATGTAGGTTCAAATGAATCGATGAGTTGCATGGCTTTGTATTTAGGGGCTCCACTTAAGGTGCCTGCCGGAAAAGTGTCAGCAAACACCTGAAATGCGCTGATGCCCTTCTTTAACTTACCCTTTACAATGGATACCAAATGAATGACATGGGAAAAGTACTGGACTTCTTTATATTTGAATACAGAAACATCTGTGGTGTTTTTACTCAAATCGTTTCGGGCCAGATCAACCAGCATAATATGTTCGGCATTTTCTTTAGGATCTACCAGCAATTGCCGGGCCAGTTCCATATCGGCCTGAGGGTCGCCGGTGCGTCTGAATGTTCCTGCAATGGGATGAATTTCTGCAACGCGGTTCTTCACGATCATTTGCGCTTCCGGTGATGATCCAAAAATTTTGTATCGACTGTAATCAAAGTAAAAGAGATAGGGGCTGGGATTAATGGCGCGAAGAGCCCGGTAAACATTAAACTCATCGCCAAGAAAAGGTTGACTATATCTTCGGGCAGGTACCATTTGAAAAACATCTCCTCTTTGGCAATGACTTTTTGCCTTAGTCACCATTTCCATAAATTGGCGGTCTGTCATATTTTCTTTTTGAGCACCATTTAAAGAAAAGCTGTAAGTATGATGATCCTGTTTGTACNNGTACACCAGATTGATGATGTCATCAATTTGAGATGGGGAGCCTTGAGGTATATTTTCAATGACCGTTAATCGCTCATAATAGTGATCAAATACAATGATAAAACGGTAAAAATCATACCGGATATCCGGAATCCCGTATTCGGGCTTTTGGTCATCAAAAGCAATTTTTTCGAAGTACTGTACAGCATCAAAAGTACAATAGCCGAAAATTCCGTTATATTTTTCAACCTCTTTTGGGCAAGAAATATCAAAAGCGGATATAAATGTTTCGATATCTTTAACTGCATTCCCTGAGTAAGGAAATGAGGAAAGGGCTCCGGAGATTTTTGTTTCACCCTGGTGTATAGTAATACGAGCCAGGCTATCAAAGCATAAAAAACTCAATGAATCTTCCTTGCTGGAATAATCAGAGCTTTCAAGCAAAAGTACTTCCGGGTAATTTTCCCGGACTTTGAGAAATAAACTGACCGGTGTGGTTAAGTCGGAAAGAAGGCTTCGAAACTGACTATTTATTTTCATTGAGTTGCATTTACAAAAGTGAATAAAACAAGAAGAGGCTTGCCGGAAATCGACAAGCCTCTTTTAATCCTGTATACAAATAGGATGGCCTTAGATTTCCGGAAGGGAATCTTTTATGTGCCACCACCAATTTGTAAGGTTATAAACCATTGGAAATTTCTTTTTCTGCCGCTAAGTAAAGCATTTTCTATAAATTCAAAATAAAATTTGACTTAATTTTTTATTCATCATTAAGTTTTGGAGGGATAAGTTTATACATTACTGGAGTCACAATTCTGGAAAGCAGAGTGGAGCTGATCAGACCCCCAATGATTACAAAAGCCAGAGGTGAGATCAATGGATTGGTATTTAATGCAAGGGGAGTTAATCCACCAATGGCTGTCGCAGCTGTCAAAACCACCGGGAGAAATCGGATTTCTCCAGCTTGTTCAATGGCTTTTGATAATTCCACTCCCTGCATTCTCAGCTGATTGGTGAAATCTACCAGTAATATGGAATTCTTTACTTCAATACCAGCCAATCCTATAAAACCCAGTATGGCAACAAAAGACATGGGATAACCTGTAAGCCACAAAGCGCTGACTCCTCCCACTATTCCCAATGGAATAACCGAAAGAACAATCAGCGTCCCTTTAAAATTTTTAAATTGTAATAAAAGGACAGCAATGAACAAAAATACTGTCATCAATATCACGATGGTAAAGCCGCTTCCAAAGGCTTCGTCTTCACTTTCCGCTTCCCCGGACAGCTTATAGTAGTATCCTTCCGGCATTTTTAATTCGTCGAGCTCCGGAACAATATCTTTGAGAATATCATTAGCCAATGTATTTTTTTGTGTGAATGCGGTGATTTTTACGAAGCGAGTTTTATTGAAATGATTGATGAAAGTGGGTGAAGTTTCAAATTCCAAATTAGCAATCTGCCGCAGAGGGATGGGGATACCCATACTGTTGGTAATATACAGATCATGGAAAATTTCTGTAGTGGGAAATCTTTCACGGGGAGCATTGACAACAAGATCATAATCATCTCCTGATTCATTGGAGAATTGTCCAATTTTAAAACCAGATACTGACATCCGTACCGCACGGTCAACATCGGCAGTCATTATACCGAGCGTCCTGGCTTTTGCTTTGTGGATATCTACTTTCAGATCGGTCTTTAACAGATTGAGTTCATTATTTACATAAATGGAACCCGGATGTGATTGAACAATTTTTTCTACTTCAAATGCAAGTTGACGCAGCGTGTCGAGATGATCACCAAATACACGGATAGAAATAGGTGCTTCAATAGGGGGCCCTTGTTCAAAATCCTTGACTTCCACCATAGCGTAAGGAAAATCCCTGAATTGCTGTCTCAATTCCTGAATCAATCCTTTTTTTTCATCCGGATTGGCCTTGGGGTTCATTTGAATAAAGAATTGAACGTAATCAGATTTTTCCTGCTGTGGAATCTCATTGTAATATATCCGCGGATTCCCCCTCCCTACATTGGTAGTATAATAATGGATAGAGTGGTATCCGGCCAGACTGTCTTCAATCATGCGGGAAATCCGGTCACTTTCCACAATATTTGTCTGTTGAGACATACGCACATTGATAACAAACATAGGTTTTTCCGAAGTTGGAAATAATTTGAAACCAATGACAGGAAATATAAACAATGAACCTGTAAATAATGCTATTGCAATCAACATGGCCCATCCTGGAAATCGTAATGCCAGGGAGACGACACGGGCATAAGTGCGATTGATGATTTTTTTCAATATCCTTAAAAAAAAGTTTCCATCCGGATGATCAGGTTCTTTCAGCATTCTGCTTGCAATAAATGGCACTATGGTTAGTGATACTAACATAGAGGCAATCACACTGGCGATGACAGCAACGGGAAGACCTCTGATAAATTCGCCCGAAGCAGCAGGAAGAAAGATCAATGGAAGAAATGCAATGGCTAATGTTGCTGTGCATCCTAATACAGCAAGGGTGATTTGTCTGGTAGCTTTGATGGCTGCTTCTCTTCTTGAAAAACCATCCCTGAGCCATCGCTCAATATTCTCCACCACAACGATACTATCATCCACCAGCAATCCCAGGGCAACTACTAATCCTACAATACTCAATTGATTCAAAGAAAACCCCAATGCATTCAATCCCACCAATCCTAAAGCCAGGGATAATGGTATGGCCAGCATAACGATGAGAGAAGCCCTGAATCCTAAAGGAAGCAACGTAAAAAGTACGAGGAAAATGGCGATCAGAAAATCCTTGCCCAATCCTGCAAGTCTTTTGGATACATTGTCTGCCTGATCAAAATGCTTAACCAAAGCGATATTAGGAGGTAGTGATTCAGCAAAAGCTTCAAGTATGGGATTGTATTCCTTTTGAGTTTGGCTGATGTTAGATCCGTTTTTCAAAGCAGCGGATACCAATACACAGCGATATCCATTCAATCGCGTGATGTGTTTCTCTTCTTCAAATTTGTAATCAACGTTTGCTACATCCCTCAAATAGGTGAGTGAGCCGTTGGATTGGGAGATGATCGTTCCTTCAATATCTTCCAGAGTTCTGAATTTGCCGCTGGTTTTTACATTGAAAGTTCGTGTTCCTGCAGTCACACTGCCTCCGGGAATATTGGCGTTTTCACTTTGCAAACTGGCAATGATAGCATGCATGGGTATGCCTAATTCTGCCAGGCGGTCGGTTTGAACATCAACACGGACAATCTCTTCGCGAACCCCACTAATTTTAATTCTTTTTAAGTCAGTTATCTTTTCCAGATTTTCTTTTAACCGGTCTGCTTCTTTTTTCAGAGCTCTGAGGGATGCATTTTCTGAAATCAAAGCGATCTGAAGGATATTGACGTCGGAAGGATCTACTTTTTCAACTTTGATCGAATAGATTTCTGCGGGTAACTGGCTTTGAAGGGCATTCACTTCCCTGACCATTTCCTGATATTTATTGTCAATATTCTCGCCGTATTTGAATTCTACTTTGACAACAGCAAGCCCATCTTCTATGGTCGTCAGGATGTAATCTATATTATCCAGTTCATATATCCTGTTTTCAATGGGTTTCACAACCAATTCTTCCATATCCTTAGGACTGGTGCCTGGATAAATTACGGTAACAAAATAGGTAGGTGGATTGATTTGTGGATCTTCAGCCCTGGGCATAGTCATTAGTGTCATCACACCAACTACAGCGATCATAAGGAAAATTACCAGGGTAAACTGGTAATTCTTTACTGAGAATTGAGTGAGATTCATGGCTGAGATTTTATAATGTGAATTTTTGAGTTTTCGTTGAGGAATGCACTGTTGCCCACAATGATCTCCTCTACATTCTCCAGACCTGAGGATATGACTACTTTTTCCTCATCAAAAAACCCAATAAATACAGGTATTTTCTTTACCAAGCTTTTTTCGAAAGGGACAAAAACGGAACCTGTCTTCCCATTGGCTTCAATCAAAGCTTCATGAGGGATGGTGTGGTAGATTTGAATATTTCCGGTTTCGATACTTGCTTTTCCAAACATACCCACAGCCGGTTTTTCTGAGAGAATTTCCATCCTGAGTTCTATAGTAAATGAGCCTGAATAAGGATCTGCCGCCTGGTTCTTTCTGGATACGGTAGCTGAAAATGTACTTTCCGGATATGCATCCAATGTAACTGTTGCTTTCATGCCGGCTTGGATTTGTGCCCATTCTTTGTCTGTGACTCCCGCCTTTAGCACCCATGCCGAGTTGCCGGATGTTTCATTGATAATCAATACAGGCATACCGCCTCCTATAACTTCGCCTTCCTGAGCCAGTTTTTTAGTTACAAAGCCATCACCTGAAGCTTTGATTGTGGTGTATTGCCGGTTAAAAGTTACCGCCTCGACAGACTGACGAGCTATGTCAAGGGCAGTTTGAGCATTTTCCCATTGTTCTTTCGTGGCTACACTATCCCTGAACAGATTGTCTATTCTTGAAAAATCACGTTGGGCTTTTTCCAAACCCAGATTCGCCTGCATCCATTGGGTTTCAATTTCTTTGGTTTTAAGCGCTGCTAAAATCTGGCCTTTTTTAAAGAATTGACCTTCCTTTACAAAAATTTTGTCTATGATTCCACCGATTTTAAAGGCGTAGCGTACTTCATTTTCTGTCGCTACTACACCGGTGGCCTGGATGTTTTTATGTAGTGGCAGGGTGGAAACCCGCGCAATAGTGACTGAAATGGTGTCCTGTCCATTCAGTTCAGGTTTTCCGTTGGATTCCTTTTGAAGACAAGCTGTCCCGATGGAGGCGAAAATCAACAGAAGAATTGTCAAAGTGTGATATTTATTCATAGGATTGATATTATTTGAAAGAATAAATGGGATAGGCTCGCAGCAAATATTCAATTTCAGCAGCTTTGCTCCATGTGTCAAAAAGTGAAAGATTGGTTTCCATTTTTGTGTTGAAAAGTTGATTTTGAGCATCCAGCAGTTCAATAAAAAGGATTTGCCCTTCTTTGTACATTCTGGTCATATCATTGAGGTACTTTTCCGCCGCTATTTTCTGAGAAGCATAAGCTTCATGAGTCGATAGAGAAGATTGGTAGGTATGCCATGCGGATATGAGTTGGATGGTCATCATTTCTTCTGTCTGTATAATTTGTGTCTGCAGGATTTGCTCATCCAGTTGGGCTTGTTTGATTTTGTGATTATTTTTATTTGAATTAAAAAGATTCCATTCTACACCAATCCCAAAAAAGTAGTAAAAACTATTTCTGCTTACTTCAAAATCAAAACCCTGTGAACCCAGATCCAGAAATGCATTAATTCTTGGCAGTTTCAGTGATTTTTGGATGGAAATGACCTCGTTGTTTATGTCTTTGGACAGTCTCAGCTGTTTAAGCTCTTCCCGGTGTTCCAGAAATTCCGGATCAAAGTGCGTGGTATTTGGAATATCTGTAAAGTTCTCTTCTTCAATGGGGGCATCTTTTTCACGATGGATCAGGTAATTAAAATATGCAGCGGCATGATACTTCTTCTGTTTCGCCACTTCAAGAAGTGATTTGATTTTTACGATTTCGTTTTCACTTCTTATTAAAGAGGTGCGGTTTATTTTATCATTTTTAAAAAGAGATGTGTTGATGCGAAGGTTTTCTTCTGCCAGCTCCAATGCATTCTCGTAAATTTTTACTGATTCTGATCCCTGGAGGTATTGGAAATAGCCCACTTTAATATTTCTTGCCAGTTCGTGATATACTTGTTCTGTTTGAAGTTTTGAAATTTCCACCTGTTTATTTCGTATATTCTTTTCATGTTTGATTTCCGGATAATAAATGGGATAAGAAGTGCGAAAACGAGTATCATTAAAATTATGGGGATTTAGTAAAATCCTTTCATTTTGGAGCATTGGAAATTCATCACTACCCACAATCTGATTAAGGGTTGAAAATACAGGGTTTAAAAGATCTCCCGCAGGAAAGTCGACGGTTCTTCCACCTCCTGCTAAAAAGTAATTGGTCAGAAAATCGACAGAAGGGTAATTTGCACTTTTCGATTCTTTAGCTGCATACAATGCTTTTTCTGTTTTCCATTGCAGTCCTTTGAGTTGATGACTTCCCTGAATTCCCATTTCAATGTATGAATCCAGTATGGATTTGTACCCTTGTGAAAAGCCGGCAACCGGTATGACTAATGTGATAAATATCCACTTCATTGATCTTTGTTTAATTAATGAACATTGTTCATATAAATACAAAAAAAATTAACTATCTAAAATTTTAATGAAAGTTTCGTAGGCATTTTCAACAATTTGGTCTGGTTCTGAGAATTCGACATGCTGTATTCTATTTCGAATGAATAAAGAGCACATGCCATGCACAGTACTCCAAATCAAAAATGCTAATGCCTCGGGATCATTACCCATGAAATGTCCGTGTTTAATACATTCAGTGACGGTGGACATTAATAAATTAAAAGTAGCCCTTCCTTCATCCCATTGTTCGTCTTCCGTATCGTCAAGGCATTCCATTGGCGCTTTCAGGTTAAACATCAAGTCATACATGTCCTGATTTTCCATAGCAAATTTCATATATACACGTCCCATTGCTTTCAATCTTTCCATGGGGTCACTCACATTGAACAAAACTCTCATTTCATTGCCCAATTGCAGGAATCCCTGTGAATGAAGAGCGTGCAGAATTTCATTTTTATCTTTATAATAAACATATACGGTCCCTATACTGTAATGTATTTCATCCGCAATATTGCGAATTGTGGTTTGTTCAATTCCCTTTTCTATGAACAGGCGACGCGCTCCTTCCAGAATCAAAGCTTTGAGGTTTTCTTTCTCTTTCGCTTTCCTCTCTTGTGTTTTTATTTTTTGCATATTTAAGTGCAAATATAATGAACGTAGTTCAATAAGTCAATAGTGAATACATTATTATTTTTAAAAGTATTCAAAAATTTAGTTTTGTTCAACAATTACTATCAAGCTTTAATGTAGGTAATCTTTTGATAAGGCTTTTGGTGGAAGGGATTGATTGACCTGGTATTTCTTTTTCAGAATGAATTGCCACGGGTTGTTGGCCTGTGAAATAATTTTAAATATCCGTTCTACTTATGGTCATTTGCTTCGCCATGATTAAGATTATTAACTCAAAGTATTTGTTCGAAGTGTATTCCGAGCCAAAGAGCTTTTCAAATTCCCAAAATTAAAAATTAAGTATTTTTGCGGTGACTTTTACCGTAAGGTATATTCTATTAAAAATGAACATCGATTGATAAATGAAAACCCAACCGATTTCCTGGCCTGCATTTTTATCATATTTCCCTATCATTGAATTACCTGTTACTTTGAATGAAGAGACTTTGGATGTGTTCAGCCGGGAGAATAAAGTTTTACCAGCGGTGGCCATCAATCATTATATAGCACAGTGGGAGGAAATCCATGATGACGGTATGACGGAATACATCCCTTGTTTTTCATTACCTGCTATGGAAGAATTTACAGGGTTGGTATATTGGAAGGGTGGCATTGAGAAATATGAATTTATTCTTGTTACTATTAATAAAGACGGCCGTTTGATTTCCAGAAAATCTTTGGCCAGTACTCAATTTGATGCAAAATCTATTCGCAAATCCGTAGCCATGATCGACGAGGATCTGATCATTCATATCATTGCAGGAGCCTCCCTGGACGACAAAAATTATGAAGCTTCTTCAAGCCGAGCATTCTATATGGAAATACTTTCTTCCGGAGATGTACTTTTTACTATGGACGAAACAGGAAATTCTGACAATTAATTGAGTAGAACTTACATTGTGTAAAAACCTGTAAAAGACAATAAGCCTACAATTTGTATATAAAAAAGATTGATTGAGTTCAATTGAATATTTAGAATCCATTTAATTTTAAGATTCAATAGGAGGTGGAAATTTTTTCAATTATTTATTGAATCAGACTCATTTTTTAGTTTAAAACTAATTTACACTTCAGATCATTGTCAAATAATTCCGAAGATTAGTAACTTTTAAATTACATTTGTGTTGTGTATAAAAAAGTCCGAGAAGTTGTAGAATTTGAAAGTCATTTTAGTGATTTTTTAAAGAAGCAACCTGTAAAAGTCCAAAACAAGATTTTTAAAATCATTGAAGCCATAGAAACAATCGAGAGAGTACCAAGTAATTATCTTAAAGCTATAATTGGTGTAAATGGACTATATGAGGCAAGGATTAAATTGGGATCTGATATTTGGAGTGTGTTTTGTTTTTTTGATCAACAAAAATTGGTTGTTTTATTGAATGGATTTATTAAGAAGACTCTAAAGACTCCAAAGAAAGAAATTGAAAAGGCATTACGCCTAATGCAGAAATATTATGATACAAAAAAAAGATGATATGAGTGTAAAAAGTTGGAGAGAAATCAAAGATGAAGTATATGGCAAAAAGGGTACTGTCCGTCGTGATGAGTTGGAACGAGAATTCGAATCATTTAAGATTGGGTTGCTTTTAAAAAAGGCCCGTGAAGAAAAACATTTAACACAACAACAACTTGCAGAGATGGTTGATAAAAAGAGAACTTACATTTCGAGAATTGAAAACGATGGGAGTAATATAACACTCAAAACATTATTTGACATTGTTGAGAAAGGATTGGGAGGGAAAGTAAACATTTCTATACAACTGTAATACAAACCTTAAAGAAATGCCAACTCATTCGATTGATTAGTCTTTCAATTGAAAATTTTAGAGCATTTATGTAAAAACATAGTTTTAAATAGGCGTTTAATGGGAATTCATCATAACTTGAGGTTAAAATGAATATTCAAAAAATATTGGCAAAATCTATTTATTGGTTGGAATCGTAGAAATTATTTATTCAATTCTATAGTTTCAAAAATTCACATTCAAAGAAATCATAAAATTCCTTCCTGGAGCGACCAATCCCGAACTGTAGGGTCTGTATCGTTGATCTGTTAAATTTTCTATTCCAGAAGTGAGAGAAAAATGATCATTGATCTGACACAATGCTTTAAAGTTTAAAGTATACCATCCCGGTGAAAAAGGATTGCCATCGGGATTCACAGCATAAATGGCGGGCTTCTGTCTTTCTTCCTCGTTAAGGTTGGCAAAGCTCACTCCAGCACTATACATTGCATACCACTGCAAATATAGTTTGTCGATTTGCAAAGACAACCGGGTAGTACCAAAAGCGGGCGCTGCATGCCTCGAGCGACTAATTTCACCATTGTCCAACTCTTCCTTACCCAGTTGAAAATTGTACTTGGAAAGTACACTGAATCCTGCAGGCAGTTTGAACTCTATTCCCGCATTAAACCCATATACCGTTCCGAAAGCCGCATTTTGGATGGCAAAAACCTGACTCAATTGACCATTGAATACTATACTGCCCTGGCCATTTACCTGAAATGTTCGTCGCACCATAGCATTGTTGAGATATGTGTAAAATCCGGTAACGTCTATTTTTACATTGTCTCCAAAGACTTTTGAAATGCCAAGCTCTGCATTATAGGCATATTCTGCTTTCAAAGAAGTGTTGGGTACTATGACTTCTCCACCTACAAAATCAAATATTTTTCCGATATCATCTACATTGGGTGCCCGGAATCCTGTACTTCCGTTCATACTGATTTTCCATGTATCTGCAGGCCTGAAGACAATACCCAAACTGGCATTAGTGGCTGAGTTTTGAATTTCTGAACTTGTAAAATCAAAAGGAAAAAACTGTAAATGCCGGGTAAAATCAGATTGAATATTAAAAGCGCTGAAACGGGTTCCTGCTTGTATTAAAAAGTTATTGGATACATGATATTGGTAGTTGAGGTAAAGAGAGAGACTTGACCAAGTCGATTGGGGGTAACGATCAGGTACTGGAATATCGCTTCCATCTCTGATATCGATAGCAGATCCTTGAGATACAACATCGTTGAGCACATATTCTGTTCCATAATAGAGCCAATGTTTATTGAGGATCTTTTCAAAGTCAATATTGACTGAATAGGCCTGAACCTGTTCAATGTTTGTACGTAATCTGAATCTTTGTCCTCCAGTGAAATTTCTGTCAAACCGACTTTCTTCAAAATACTGATGTGCCAACCGGATACCCATCCTGTCATAAACTCCACCTGCGTTGCTATGTGATATAAATAAATTGTTCATCATCCAGATTTGTGGACCGTAATTCCATACTGCGGATCGAGGGAGACCATTGGGCAATACTTCGATCAGGCGATCATATCTTGAAAATTCTGTGGTTTCAGAATAATGAAATCCGTAATGGAATTCCAATTTTTCAGTGGGTACAAAGCTGATTTTCTGCATCAGATTCATCTGGGAATATCCGGTAGGATTTTGTACCAAGGGTTCAGGATTTTCAATGATTTTGTCTTCATTGTCTATTCTTTGTATATAATACCGTTTGAGATATTCATCCGGCCCATGTTTGCCCATTCGCAAATCCCCAAACTGCGAATATGAAAGGCCGGTCACTGAAGCCCACTTTTCTCCCCCAACTTTGATATTGAAATGATGTGAAAGCTCATTATTAGCGGAAGAATATCGGCTTGCTGCCTTTCCTGAAATCAAAGGCGTGTCCGATATAGAAAACTCAGGTTTCAGCGTCTGAAAACTCATGACACCTCCTATAGCATCACTTCCGTAAATGATGGAACCCGGGCCGAAAAATACTTCTGTGCTTTCTATGGACAATGGATCTAAGGAAATAACATTTTGGATGTTTCCTGCTCTGAAAATGGCAGAGTTCATACGCACCCCATCAACAGTATATAAAAGTCTGTTGGTTGAAAATCCTCTGATCATTGGACTTCCTCCTCCTTGCTGACTTTTTTGTATGAAAACTTCTCCGGAGGAACCTAACAGATCGGCGGCAGTCTGAGGATTGTATAAAGCGCGATCCCTGGCTGAAATTACGGCAATTTTGGAAGGAATATTTCTGGATGCCTGACTCCAACGTGTTGCAGATACCACAACTTCATCGAATAGGGTGGCAGTTGGCGTTAAAAATATTTGAAAATTTAATTCTTCCATTTCAGTATAACTAATCGTCATGGTTTTGAAACCCAACATCCTTATCGAAATCTTCACGGCCCCCTGAAAGGATGTGATATCCGCCTCTCCATTAGAATCTGTACTAACAATAGTTTTATTATTATCACTGAGCAGAATAGCCAGTTCGATGGGCTCACCGGTTTCCAGGTTTCTTATGGTTGCAGTTTGTGAAAATATAAACCCTGACATAACCATGAAAAATCCAACTATAATTAATGACTTCATGTTTTTATTTTAACCGTGTCGGTTTTATTAATGGATTCAATATTCTATGTTCAATTACTTGTTATAGTAAATGAAGCTAACACAACATCTCATGGGAAAAAACCTTTCGTTAGTCCCTTTATCATGATTTTCAATCAATGCTTTTTAAACATTGCAATGAAAAAAGGAACTTTAAAAAAGGTAGTGTCAAATGAATGAATAATTCCTTATCAGAAGTTTATACTTTTGTAAATTGTACAAAACCATAGTAAAATGCATTATAAATATCTATAATGTTAAATAGAAGTTATCTTTTGATTTTTACAATACAGAAACCACTGATAAATTGTGGAAATTATCCAGTCTTGGAAACTATAAGTAAAGTTTGTGGTAGAGTTCCGGAGGAGGGGTAGGAGGTGAGCCCGAAAAACAATTTATGGGATGAAGGGCAAAAAAGTTATTCACTTTTGATTCAATAAAAAGGTTGCTGATCACCAGATCCGCTTCAGTAAAGAAAAGGGAGTTGAAAAATTGCAATAGCCTGTATTGACTATCCTTATTCATTGGATGCTTGCCAGGTGCCAGCACCATGATCTCTTTTAGCCTTTTGTTAATTTCAGTTTCTTCATGATCCCACCAACACCAGTAGTAAATGGTATCTCCTTCAATCTTGGTTTCAACAATATCATACATTTCACCTTGATACTCAAACTCTTTGGAATGTTTCCAATTCAATTGAGTAAGAGTTTCATTACGATCAAATTTGAGTAAAACCAGTTCTTCTTTGTCGATACCTTCTATGATTTTCCATTTAATTTCTTTCCTGATTTGCTTCTTTTGGAAATGAAGAGTACAGTAAGTGACAACCACTGGCACTATAAAACAACAAAAAAGTAATATGACATAAAGACGTCGCTCCAATGCTGTTCAATTGAATGCTGCAAGATAAATATTATTCGTTGAAAAAAATAACATCTATTGGCCACTTTACAATTATTTGGAGGTAATGTACACGTAATGAAATTCTTTCAATAATTTAATTACATTTAGCCTTTAATTGACAATCTAACCTATTGAACCACATTGGACAGCTTTTTTGATAATGGAATGAAAATGAGTTCATTCTCTTAGAGAAAATTTTGTACATATTGTACAAGCAAATGTATAACTAATTAAAATGCCTGAAATGAATGTGGTGATCACCGGTTCAGGAAAATGCATTCCTGAGGAAATAATACGTAACGATGATTTTTTTCATAGTAAATTTTATACAGAGAAGGGAGAACTGATTGTACAGGATCCTGGACTGACCATTCAAAAATTTGAAGAGATCACTGGAATAAGGGAAAGAAGGTATGCTCCGAATGAACTACGGACTTCAGATCTTGCAACCATTGCAGCCAGGGAGGCCATTTCAAATGCTGGCATCGACCCCGAAACACTGGATGGGATTTTTTTAGCTCATAATTTTGGCAATCTGGGTAAAGGAGAAATTCAAACAGACCAGGTACCCAGTATCGCTTCCAGAGTAAAATACAACCTTGGTATTGCCAACCCGGATTGTATTGCATTTGATCTTTTGTACGGGTGCCCGGGATGGATACAAACCATGATTGTAGCCCATCATTATATTAAAGCAGGCGAAGGAAAAAAGTACCTGATCATAGGTGCTGAAACCTTATCGCGCACTTTGGATCCGCATGACAGAGACTCCATGATTTTTGCCGATGGAGCAGGAGCAGCCATTATTGAATCACGACATGGAGATGCTCAATCAGGTATATTAAGCACCGCTTCCCAAACCTTTGCAAAGGAAGAAGCATACTACCTCACGTATGATCATTCCTACAATCGTGGTTATGGACGCTCTACGCGTTTCATTAAAATGGAGGGGCGTAAGATCTATGAATTCACATTAAAATATGTTCCGCTGGCGATGAAATCCTGTCTTGAAAAAGCTGGATTGGAAATACAAGATGTTAATAAAATACTGCTTCATCAGGCCAATGAAAAAATGGATGAAGCCATAGTAAAAAGGTTTTATAAACTATACCAAATGGATCCTCCGGTGGGGATAATGCCCATGAATATACATTTGCTAGGCAATAGTTCTGTAGCTACTATACCTACACTGCTGGATCTTATATTAAAAAATGAATTGGAAGGGCACCATATTGGTAAAGGGGATGTGATCTTGATGGCTTCAGTAGGAGCGGGCATGAACATCAATGCAGTTACATACCGATTTGTCTAATTTAGTCGCCAACACCAAATCGAACCGCATAGTCTTTGGGTTCAATTTTTCTATTGCCTTCATATTTACCGGGAACCTTTACATAAGTAAAAGTTTCTTTCATCACTCCTTCATTAGTGAAGTAGACCAGCAGGATGACCTCTTTTACAATTTTATAATAAAGAACTTCTTCTTTTTCACTTTCTGGAATATTACTAAAGCATTTTTCATCTAAAGGTGAAAGCAATGATATCCATAAGTCTTCTCTAATTAATTCGTTGTCTTTTGAATTTTCTTTCCATTGAGATTCTAGCTTTTCCAAACCTTTTTTCAACATTTCTTTATCATCTGCCTTATAACAATTTCCCAAGATGGCAAGTACAACATCCGTATCATTTACGGCGAGAAACCCAGGATGTTTTTCATAAGGAGGAAGCAAAAAATGCCCAATGGAGTTGATGGTTTTTCTAAAACTTTCGAATTCTGAAATGATATGGGGTGTAGGTGCTGTGCAGGACAAACTGAGTATATGAGATGCAGCCAGAGTGCCTCCCATACCTGCTGCCAGCCAATAGATTGCTTCACGTCTCTTCATAGATTACAAATTTTGTTTATTGAGTTGATCAACTGCGTAATGAGCGGCTCTGGCCGTAAAAGCCATATAGGTCAACGAAGGATTGACGCAGGATGAAGAGGTCATAAATGCGCCATCGGTAACGAATACGTTAGGAGCATCCCAAACCTGATTGAAACCATTTAAAACAGATGAACGTGGATCTCTTCCCATCCGGGCTGTACCCATTTCGTGGATCCCGTGTCCCAATTCATGGCCACCATCACCCCCTTTGATGTTTTTGGCCCCAATCGCATCAAGCATCGAAATCGCTTCATTGAGCATATCTTTACGCATGGCCATTTCGTTGGCCTTTAGACCTGCATCCATATGAAGTACAGGTAATCCCCAATGATCCTTCTCATTGGGATCCAGACGGATCGAATTGGAATGATCCGGTAGAACTTCACCAAATCCACCCATTCCTATCGTCCAAAGGCCTTCACGTGATAATTCTTCTACAAAGTCTTTGCCCCAGCCTGCCATCTGCATTCCCCGGTTCCAGGATTGTCGGGAAGCGCTTCCCTGATATCCGAATCCACGTAAATAATTCCGTTGATCTTTACCCGTATTGGCAAATCTTGGGACATAAAAGCCGGTGGGTCGTCGACCATACTCGGAGAAAGTTTCAAAACCTTCCATGTATCCATGGGCGCCTATATTATAGTGATGGTCCATTACATTGTGTCCCAGTTGTCCACTGCTACTTCCCAATCCCTGAGGCCAGATATCCGTAGCGCTATTCATAAGTATCCATGTGGAATTAAGCGCTGAGGCACACAGGAAAATGATTTTGCTTTTGTAGTGATAGGTTTGATGGGTTTCTGTATCAAGGATTTCAACACCAGTGGCTTTTTTCGAATCTTTGTCATACAGAACCCGAGTGACCAAAGCGTTTACGGCAATCGATAAGTTACCTGTTTCTGCCGCTGCCGGCAGGGTAGAGGATTGTGTTGAAAAGTAAGCACCAAACTGGCATCCATGCCAGCATCGGTTTCTGAACTGACAGTTTACCCTTCCTTTCATGGGTTCGGTAATATTTGCTACCCGGCCGATGAAGAGTTTGCGGTTATTGAATATTGAAGCCAATCTTTCGGAAGCATGTTTTTCAACAACATTCAGGTCAAATGGAGGTAGAAATTGCCCGTCAGGAAGTATGTCTAAGCNNTGATACCTGCAAACCTTTCTACATGATCGTACCATGGAGCAATATCGCTATAACGAACCGGCCAATCGACACCTACACCTTCTTTGGCGTTGGCTTCAAAATCCATAGATGATAGGCGATAAGATTGTCTGCCCCAAACGGTAGAGCGCCCTCCCAGCCGGTATACTCTCACCCATCGGAATGGTTGACTCTCAGTATATTTTCCTTCCTTTGATTCATCCACCCATGAATCCATAATGGTTTCGTTAAACATCCAGCCGGTAATATCCGATTTGGCGCCACCTGAATCAATGGTTGCTTTTCCACGGTGAGGATATTCATGGATACTACGATCATCATAATCGCGGATATGCCTGTAATCACCTCCTCTTTCCAGCATCAGCACTTTGAGTCCTTTTTCAGTAAGTTCTTTCGCTGCCCAGCCTCCGGAGATTCCTGATCCGACAACGATGGCATCATAGGTGATTTCTTTTTCCGCCCGGTTGTTGATGTTAATGTACAATTCGCTCATAGAATTTTCATTGAATAAAATAATACCGACCTATCAAAGCTACTTAAATTTCATGGATGCTTGTCCAGTTGATTATTTTTTAGTACTCTGATAAATATCTTTTTGTATAATCCTTGAGTGAAATAACCTGAATATTTGATTCAAAGATCAATATTCCATTTTTTTCATCAAATTGTTCTGAACAAAATGAAAATAATCACTAATTTTCAGAATGGAATTGTGTGGATTGATGTATAAGTTTTACTATGGTTTTCAAATTCAATAGACTATGGTAACGTCGTGAAAGGTGTGTTGGGTTAAAAACTCAGAGTGGAAGGCGTTTTGAATCTGTACGATTCAGTATTTTTATGCAGTTGTGAAGTCAAAGTATAAAGGGTATTGGGCCAGTCAATAAATTGTGAAAGTCATGGGGGAATTAATACCGTTAATTGTCATTGTTTGCGGCATTGTTTTTTGTTTTTTGTTATCAATATATGTGATTGCTAAAGAAGAAAACAAAGGGAAGAAACGAGTATTAAACCTTACCCAAATCATTATCTTTATTGGGATATGGAAATATGCATCAATAATATTTGTTAAAAAACTTCAGATTCTTCCTAATGACAATTATGTGTTTATTGCTGTTTTGCTTTTGATATTGGTTACAGGGATGATCAATAATCGGAGTTGGAAACAACCAGTATAGGAATTTCATTTTGAAAAAATTGGCAGACTTTCATTTGTTTTTATTCTTTTCAGGAAATAAGTTAAGCATTTACAACATCAGGATTTATTATGAGATAAAAGCTCTGCACATAGTTTTTGCATAGGTTAAAAGGCTATTTAAATCACAAAAGATTTGATTGAAATGAATTAAAACCTATCATTTTCATTTCCATGATTCATTTTGACTCTTTTTGATTGATTTTGATCCATTTTATTGTTAGGTAAATGATTATTTTTACCCAACAAAATTTATAGAGATCGCCAAAAAGGAGAAAGAAAAACCTGCTTAGTTGAAATTGATTTAAAAAAGGTTGATGTAGAGATGTTCGTTGGAATTCATTACATGATTAACAAATGGGTATCACAATACAAATGATAAGTGCTTACATTATTTCTGGAAGACTTATTCATTTTGGAGTGTATGGAATGTGGTATTTATGTTGGCAAATGTTCAACCTGCTTAGGAAGTCTGTTATACTAAGTGCTTTCGTGATGGGTATAATAGGCATGATTTCATGTTATACTCACCATGAAAGCCCTAAGTTTTCAGCAGAACAATTTAAGCAATATGCTATTGATGCCGGAGTGTACGATAGAATTGAATCTGAAGATGGTCAAACTTTAGATTCAGAATTGATTAATTGGGATGAAATTACTGCAGAAGATTGGGATAACTGGAAAAATTTCGTCGAAATAATGAGAGCTGGAATTGCAGATGAAAAAAGAAATGCGGAAGAACAAGCCTATGCACAATATTTATATCAACAATATTATGAAGAAATAAGGGGTTTAGATCGGGATCGAAAAATGGAAGTGTATAGAAAGTTTCATAAAAAATATCCCAACTATTTTCTGATGGCTGATGAACTTTATGAATAAAGACAGGTGAGCTATAGTTTTTTAGTTTACATTTAGCTCAATATTAGATTCAGGAATTATATTCATTTGATAATTAGGAAGATAATGGTTTTCTTAGGTGTGTATACTTAGCAAGAGTTAAGTCATAAATGATCATCAAAATGAAAAAGATCGATTTTATTAAAGCTTTTATATTCATGGTCATAATCATGATTTTGACAGATTTATTTGCTTAGTGGAGAAGGGAGGTAACCGTTTTTTATGAACCGGAATTCTTTTCCAATCCCTTCATGTGGGTGTCAGGACTCCTTTTATTTGCAGTATTTTTGTATTTGTTCGCCTGGTTGTTTTCCGTACAAAGAAGAAAGAGGAAAGACTGAATGCACTTTTGATGATGTAATATTCTTGAATAACGATCAACAATCATCTCTCATTCATTTTGTTATGAATCAGAATATGTTTAATGCTATCAGAAGTAGATAAAGTAATTTCATACATAGCGAACCAAAAAGAGCATCACAAGAATAGGATTTATCAAGATGAATACAGATCATTTTTAAGGAAGTATAAAGTAGAATATGATGAGAGATATGTTTGGGATTAATTATTGCGCCCTTTCAGGGCTACGAGCGATTTAGTTTTTCGGCGGTGGCCTGCGCCTACCTTTGAGATATTTCGCCCCTTCGGGACTTTTAATGAGATGTTGGGCAAGGGATGGACTACCAAGGCATGTGAGCTATTGTATTCTTTTGGTGCTTTTGGTCAGGTTGGGGCTTATGGGTAGATAATCCGGGAAAACCCTCAAAGTAAAAGTAAGCACGCAAGCCCTGCATGGGCAACAACATTTAACAAGGGGTTGAGCCTTGAAAGTTACAGTCAGTAAAAAAGGCTTGAAATGTCATAAGATGTTAGTGAGGGAAGCGTTCCTCAAAGTGAAAGCCAGCAAATAAGCCCTGCAAGGGCAACATCATTTAACGAAGGGAGAAGCCTTAAAAGTAAAAGCAAGTAATAAAGTCATGAAAGGTCATAATTTATTAGTGAAGAAAGTGTTCCTCAATTTGAAAGCCAGCAAATAAGCCCTGCAAGGGCATCATCATATAACGAAGGGAGAAGCCCTTCGTTAAGGCGATAGCCTCCAGTCAAGCCCTGAAAGGGCGTAATAAAAAAAGAAGTTATGGGACAATCATTAGTACAGAATTACTTACATATCATATTTAGCACCAAACATAGGCAGCCGCTTATTCATCCTCCTGTTGAGGAAGAGCTTCATGCTTACCTGGGAGGAATTTGTAACCGTTTGGAATGTCAAACCATAATAGTTGGTGGGTATACAGACCACATACACATTTTGTGTAAGCTCTCTAAAAAAATAGCTTTGATGAAGCTAATTGAGGAAGTAAAATCTCATTCTTCAAAATGGATAAAAACAAAAGGAAAGTCCTATGAAAAATTTTATTGGCAAGATGGCTATGGTGCCTTCTCAGTGAACCCATCAGAAGTAGATAAAGTCATTTCATACATAGCGAACCAAAAAGAGCATCACAAGAATAGGATTTATCAAGATGAATACAGATCATTTTTAAGGAAGTATAAAGTAGAATATGATGAGAGATATGTTTGGGATTAATTATTACGCCCTTTCAGGGCTACGAGCGAGATTCTTTTCAAGCGGTGGCCTTCACCCACCTTTGAGATATTTCGCCCCTTCGGGACTTTTAATGAGATGTTGAACAAGGGATGGACTACCAAGGCATGTGAGATATTTTATTCTTTTGGTGCTTTTGGTCAGGTTGGGGCTTATTGGAAGATAATCCGGGAAAACCCTCAAAGTAAAAGTAAGCACGCAAGCTCTGCATGGGAAACAACATTTAACGAGGGGTTGAGCCTTGAAAGTTACAGTCAGTAAAAAAGGATTGAAATGTCATAAGATGTTAGTGAGGGAAG
>JRYF01000069.1_pt1 | contig 54219 bp, 43 predicted proteins | sample 235331 | NCBI WGS metagenome assembly JRYF01 (sample SAMN03074217, study PRJNA261475) | activated sludge metagenome | biome: Wastewater Treatment Plant; feature: Wastewater; material: Activated sludge; isolation source: activated biomass of a wastewater treatment plant treating hydrocarbon... ... | reverse complement strand
GGTGGAAACCATCAGAGATGTGATGTGATGGCGATCGAAGAGACCGGTCAATTCAACGGAGTATATCACGTGCTGGGGGGAGTCATTTCCCCTATGGAAGGTATTGGCCCGGAGGATGTTCAAATACGTTCACTGGTGGAAAGGGTCACGAATGAAAATGTCGATGAACTGATCATGGCCATCAGTCCCACTATCGAGGGAGATACCACCATTTATTACATAACACGCCAATTGTCTGGTATGAATGTGAAGATCAGCACCATAGCAAGAGGAGTTGCTTTTGGTGGAGACCTTGAATATACGGATGAACTGACATTAGGACGTTCCATCCTGGCAAGAACACCGGTAGAAATTCCCAATTAATCCATTTTGGACCTCAGCATCATCATCGTCAGTTATAATGTAAAACACTTTCTCACACAGTGCATACAAGCGATTTTCCAATCCAATTCCTTCCCTTACAGCTTTGAAGTTATCGTTATTGATAATCATTCCACCGATGGGAGCGCTGAATTACTCAATGAAAAATTCAGACAATCCATCCGACTGATTGTCAATTCTGAAAATGTAGGATTTTCAAGAGCAAGTAACCAAGGCCTCGCTGCTGCTTCAGGAAAGTATATCCTCTTTCTAAATCCGGACACCATCATTGGAGAGTATACCATCAAATCAGTGCTTGACTATGTACAGAAGAATCAAAGTCTCAATATGGGAGCGGTAGGGGTCAAAATGGTTGATGGTCGCGGCAAATATCTGCCTGAGTCCAAGAGAGCGCTTCCAGGAATTTGGAATTCATTTTGCAAACTCTCCGGACTTTCTTATTGGTTTTCGCATTCTAAATTTTTTTCAGGATATAATCTGACCTATTTGGATGAAAATCAAATTCATCACATCGATGTGGTGAGTGGAGCATTTTTCCTCGTAAGAAAAGAAGTACTTGATATAACGGGGGGATTTGATGAAGATTTTTTTATGTTCGGTGAGGACATAGATCTCAGTAAGAGGATTCTTGATGCCGGATATTCCAACATATATTTACCTGAGACCTCTATTATCCATTTTAAAGGGGAAAGTATCCGTAAGAAAGACCTGGCCTACTATAGGAATTTTTATCATGCTATGGCAATCTATGCTAGGAAGCATTTCAATCCGTTTACATCATTTTTCTTATCAGTATCGATATTGATATCTGGGTTCCTTGCATATTTCAGACGGTTGATCAGTAAATATTCCAGCGTTTTGAGAGATCTGTTTGTTTTTTACATCCTGTTACAAGTCATACGTCTTGTGTGGGCTTGGTTTCGCTTTGGTGATCTGAACTATTACCACCATGAAGCCCTTCATTATTTACTGGGAGTGGTTGCTGTCATTACGGTTTCTTCTTTTGTGTTTTCCGGGCATTACCAAAAGCAATCCAGTATTAGAAACAGGATGTCAGGAATCCTCCTGGGCTTGATCATTACTTTAGCAGTGTATAGTGTGCTGCCCGAAAATATGAGATTCAGCAGAGCAATTTTGTTATTGTTTTTTGTTGCTGTATTCTCCATGTTGGTATTTCAGAGATTACTGGGGCGATTCTCAAAATTTTCATTGGCCGGAAGGAGATATGATGCCGTACGAATAGCCATTATATCCGGTAGAGAAAATTATTTCGGTATTAGTCAGTTGGCTGTAGCAATACCTCAAAGAATTGAAATTCTGGGTCGAATTCGCTTTGATGACCAGGTGATAATGCCCGAAGATATTGGACATGTAGAACAATTAAAAGACCTGGTTCATATTTACAAATTGGATGAAGTAATTGTGGATATGGAAGAAACAGGAATGGAAAAGTTATTGGAATGGATGGTTATTGCAGGGAATGAATTGAAGTTTAGAATATTCAATAATAGTCCATCTATTTTGATTGGCAGTCATGATCCGTCTAGTCCTGGAGAATGGTATACCAGCCATATTGAGTTTAAAATAGTCAGAAAATCATCCATCATTCTCAAAAGAAGTCTTGATATTCTATATTCATTGCTTCTCTTCGTTTTGACTCCTTTAGTCATTTGGAAAAGAAAATACATTCTTCAAGAAGCGTGGGAAGTACTGTCAGATAAATATTCCTGGGTAGGCTATGCTGATCCTGACAGTGAAATGAAAACCTTGCCTAAATTAAAGCCTGGGATATTGCCTTTGGACTATCCGGCTTTGGGGTTGAACTACGATAAAAAACAATGGATGAATCGCATGTATGCCAAAAATTATTCAGTATTTACAGATGTAGAGATACTTTTTTATTACTTATTTTTACCAAAAGACCGTCAATGATCATTGATTGATTGGGTTAATTTTGACCTTATTTACTTTAAGTGATCTGACTGAAGGAGACGGCCACCTCAAGAGAAAGAACATGAAGGACATTGTTAAAGAACTTTCTGTAAAATACAAAGAAGAATTGATTCGCATCAGAAGACACCTGCATGCTCACCCTGAGTTGTCATTTCAGGAATCGGAAACCTCAGCATATATCAGTAGGATACTTGATGAAGTACAGATTCCCTGGAGTGGAGGATGGGCCGGGCATGGCATTGTAGTTCAGCTGGAAGGAGGAAAATCAGGGGAGGGGAATGTGATTGCCCTGAGGGCCGACATGGATGCACTCCCCATTCAGGAGGAAAACGAAGTGGATTATAAATCCATCCATCCTGGAATAATGCATGCTTGTGGACATGATGTACATACTACCTGCCTGATTGGCGCTTTGCTCATATTGAATGCGATCAAAGATCAATGGAGCGGAATGGTGAAAGCCATATTCCAGCCTGGAGAAGAGAAGCTGCCCGGTGGGGCCAGCTTGATGATTCAAGAAGGCGTATTGAAGGATCCTGCTCCTAAGCTGATGATTGCTCAACATGTTCATCCCCCGCTTGAGGTAGGGAAAGTGGGGATTCGCTCCGGAAATTATATGGCTTCAGCTGACGAAATTTATATAACCGTCAAAGGGAAAGGAGGACATGGTGGACTCCCTCACCTGTGTATTGATCCGGTAGTAGTCACTGCCGTTATTATTGAAACATTACAGACCATCGTTAGCCGGAATAGTGATCCCACCATCCCCTCTGTGCTTACCTTTGGAAAAATTAATTCGAAAGGTGGGGCTACAAATATAATTCCTGATGAAGTGTATCTCGAAGGTACATTCAGGACAATGGATGAGAACTGGAGAAGACAGGCGCATGGTTTGATCAAAGATAGGGTAAACTATATAGCTAAAAGTATGGGTGCAGAAGTAGATGTCAATATTATGGTTGGTTATCCCACATTGCATAATGACCTGAAATTGACCCAAAAAGTACAATCAACCATGATTGAATACCTGGGTGAGCAAAATGTTGAGGAATTACCGGTACGGATGACTGCTGAGGATTTTGCTTTTTACTCCCGGGAACTACCTACCTGTTTTTACCGCCTTGGTACCGGTAACCGATCAAAAAATATTACTTCACCCGTACATACTTCAACTTTTGACATAGATGAAGAAGCATTAGCAGTAGGCTCCGGATTGATGGCATACCTCGCTTTGGAGTGCCTTTAGATAGAATTCAACATAGTTTTTTCAATAGTTGAATAAATTATTTTCATTTATACATTCAAATTTATTTTAATATGTTAATTTTGTTTTGAACCAATAAGATAAGTAAATGGCTAAGGTATTAATTGTAGATGACGACAAAGGAATCCGGAGAACGCTCAGGGACATTCTTGAATTTGAAAAATATGAAGTTGAGGAGTCACCGGACGGACTGGATGCAGTGGTAAAAATCAAACAATCAGAGTACGATGTGATCATCCTGGATATCAAGATGCCCAAAATGGATGGTATGGAAGCCATTGACAGGATACAAATGCTTCGTCCGGATACTCCGGTAGTGATGATTTCAGGGCATGGAAACATCGATACCGCTGTTGAAGCCGTTAAGAAGGGTGCATTTGATTTTATTCAGAAGCCTCCGGATTTGAATCGGCTGTTAATCACTATTCGGAATGCTATGGATAAAAGCAGCCTGATTACCGAGAAAAATCAGCTTCAAAAAAGAGTGAGTCGTAACAGGGTTCAGGAAATGATCGGTGAATCTGACCCAATGGCTTTGATCAAGGACACCATTGAACGTGTCGCTCCAACCGAGGCAAGAGTTTTGATCACTGGGGAGAATGGTACGGGAAAGGAATTGGTTGCCCGATGGCTGCATGCGAAGAGCAATCGCAAGGATGGACCCATTGTTGAAGTTAACTGTGCGGCTATCCCTTCAGAGTTAATAGAAAGTGAGTTATTTGGACATGAGAAAGGTGCATTTACTTCAGCACATAAAAACAGGGTAGGAAAGTTTGAATTGGCGGATGGAGGAACTCTATTTCTTGATGAAATTGGTGATATGAGCCTTTCTGCCCAGGCTAAGGTTTTACGGGCGCTTCAGGAAAACAGAATTACCAGAGTAGGAGGTGACAAATCCATATCCGTCAACGTAAGAGTGGTTGCAGCTACGAATAAAGACCTGAGGAGTGAAATTTCAAAAGGAAAGTTCAGAGAAGACTTGTATCACCGGTTGGCGGTTATTATCATTGAAGTGCCTTCTCTCAATCAAAGGAAAGAGGATATTCCTATGCTCGCCCAACATTTCATTGAAAGCATTTGTAATGAATATGGAGTCGCTATAAAAAAGATTGAAGATAGAGCCATTCAGGCATTGCAGCAAATCAATTGGTCAGGGAATATCCGGGAATTGAGAAACGTGATAGAAAGGTTGATTATATTAAGTGGTACTGTGATTACAGAGAGCGATGTACATCAGTATGTCATGCCCAACAGTGCCAATAGATCAAGGCTTGAAGAAATATTTGATCAATTCGAAGACTTGAAAAGCCTGCAATTGTTTATAAGTAAAGAATTTGAAAAATATAAAGGAGCTTTTGTATAATTGTAGAACCAAATGAATACCTCGAAGGTTAGAATCCTGCCTTGTTTATAATCTCAGGGCAGGATTTTTTGTCATATTTATTTATTTAGGAAATTGGAATTGTAAGATATGAGCGATCAATTAGTACCCGGTGCCCAAAGAGCGAATGTTAAGGCAGGAAAGCAATGGAGTAAAATAAAAGGAGAGAATTCATGGACCATGTTCAAAGTCATTGCCGAAATGGTGGATGGTTTTGAAAAACTGAACAGCCTTGATCCATGTGTTTCCATTTTCGGTTCAGCACGTACCAAGCCTGATCATGAATTTTACAAAAAAGCGGTTGAGATAGCAAAGCGCTTATCGGAAGAGGGATATGGGATTATCACAGGCGGTGGTCCTGGGATTATGGAAGCCGGAAATAAAGGAGCTTATCTTTCGGGAGGACTATCTGTGGGATTGAATATTGATCTGCCTTTTGAGCAATCACACAATGCTTATATTGATCCTGATAAGAATCTGGAGCACAGGTATTTTTTCGTACGAAAAGTAATGTTTGTTAAATATGCTCAGGCATTTATCGTTATGCCGGGTGGTTTTGGCACATTGGATGAGCTTTTTGAAGTATTGACCCTGATTCAGACTAAGAAAATTACCAGAGTGCCCATGATTTTATTTGGAAAATCCTACTGGCAGGGATTGATAGATTGGATTTACAAGGTCATGTATGAAGAAGAAAACAACATCAGCAAAAAAGACCTCGATTTGGTATTGCTGACGGATGATATTGAAGAGGTAGTTCAGCATATCAATGAATTTTATTCTGAAGGTGCTGATAACCAGTTAAAACCCAATTATGAGTTGTAATTGCTGATCATTTTTGCTCAATCAAAAAAGCGCCAACTCAAACCTACCCTCATTCTCTGGTCAAATTGAGGATAGTTACCTATGAAATAATATACTCTTTCATCGAGCATATCACCGAGATTTTCAAATCGCAAAAAGAATCGGAATTTTTGCACTTTAAAAGAAACGAAGGCATCAAACATGGGAACAAAGCCATCGGAACCTCTGGATCCGACATAGAATTCTGATATCAATGGATTGAATTCAAGTCCGTTGTAGGGGCCAATGATTCTTACTTCCGTGCCAATTCTCAATTGCAAATTCCTTTTAAAAAGATCAGACTGCCAATACCATTGGTGCTTGGTATAATAGTTAGGGAGATTAAACAAATTGGTAGAAAAATATTGGGCTACCATATAATTTTCAAAATGAAAATTGAATAACGAAAAGTCAAAATAAAAGTCAAATACAGTAGCGGTATAAAGGCCACTGTTGATTTCAGGCATTGCTTCTTCATTATAGAAAAGCGTGTTGTTCTCAATGGTTTGTTCTGCACTGAAGACTGCGTTTAAGACCGGTAATTGCAGACTTCCTTTTAAGAGAGTACCAAATGGTCTTGGCAGATCGTTTTCCCAAACATTTATGCGGTTAATAAAAAGGTATTGAGCTGTCAATGGGTGGCGATTTCTGTAAAGAGTCATTTGCGCATTCAGGCTTGTATTTTTAGCTGCCTGAATAGTTGTCACGCCATTGATTCGAAAATCTCCTGTAGCTGAGCCCACTCCTAATTGGGCATCTGCCATGATATCCAATATTTTTAAAGCTCTCAAAGTAGCCTGAGCAGTAAGAAATATATCGTTTCGTACGGGCTCAATCCCTTCCATATCCAGATTGTGGTGGGTAAAATCTATTCCCACTTTTCCTGCCAATCCGCTTTTGAGCGCGCCAGTGATTCTATGTGCAGTTCTCAACCGGGTATATTGAAGAAAATTTCTGATTCCTCTGGGTTCTATCAGGAAATCATTATAAAAACCGGGATAGCCCGATGCGGAAGGATGTGAAAACTTATAATAGCCTATACCCATATCGACCAGACTTTCAATTTCCACTCCCGTATTTTGCNNATGTATGTGTTTAGCGTAAATGTTGCGGTGCTGAAACCGGGTAGAAGCATCTCTGATTTCAGTAGGAATTCCGATTCGACGCCTTGCAAAGGGTTCAAAGAGCGATGAGCGATCAACTATTCCACCATTATGATCTTCAGTCTGTACGGAATTAATAAATGTTACATATAAATCTCTTTTATTTGTCGGATCACTATACCAGATCCCCAGACCAAAATTGGTGTGTTTAATATCCTGTGAAGCATAAAAACCCTCCTGATTAATACGGTCATAATTCAAGGAAAACTGAATACCATCAGAAAACGGGCGGGCAAAGTCTGACTTAATGATAAAATTTTGTCTGCCACCGACGGGAGTAAAGTAAAAATCCATCATTGGTCTTGTAACATCGTAAAAGCGAAAATTATGTGGATCCATTTTATACACATCATAAGAGTGGTAACCGTAGTCGGTACCCATTTGGAGCCGTTTTTCGTAGATGATTGGAAATGCTGCTGATCCGGAATTACCCAGGTTAAAATAATCTCTCCATCTCTTTCTGGATGGATCGTAAATCTGGAAAAAATTACCTAATGTGGTGTCGAATGCCACAAATTTTTTGTCAGGATTTTCAAGGAAAAAATAATCGAAAATAGTGGTATCCGGGACATAGACTTCTCCATCAAACTCTGTAGAATCTTTAAAAAATTCAGGGGATTCTCCCAAAGGAATCCTTTGTCCGGCCACTTCATAAATAAAGCAACAGGAGAATAAAAGTATACAAAGCGATGTAATTTTACCCATCAAATTACAAACGAATGTTTGCGAATTTTTGTGCAAATATCCGTTCTTGCCATCAAAATTACACTTTTAATGTGCAATTGTTTATCACGAAATCTTATAAAAGTATTCAATAGGGTGCCACAGTTTCAAAGCAACCAGGTTCACACTAAAGGAAAAAGAGAATCAGGTACTTATTTTAATACTTTCACTTCTTCTAATCTGGGTTCTCTCATTTGTTCCCCTATTTGCTGAGATGCGGTAAATGAGGCGACCATATTGGTCAGCATATCCGAAGCCGAACTGGGGTTATTGGGCAAAAGGATTAAATTACTCTTTGTGCTTTCACCTATGGCCTGGAGCGTGTCATAATGTTGAGTAATGACGATCAATGCAGAGGCTTCCTGTGAGTTGATACCCACGGCATTCAGCATTTCTACGGAGTCTTCCAATCCTTTGGCAATTTCTCTTCGCTGATCGGCAATCCCCTGACCTTGTAGCCTTTTGCTTTCTGCTTCCGCCCTCGCTTTGGCTACAATTCGAATCCTCTCTGCTTCACCTTCGTATTCTGCTGCCAGTTTTTGTCTTTCCGCCGAATTGATGCGATTCATAGCATTTTTCACCTGTTGATCAGGGTCAATGTCTGTTACCAGCGCTTTGACAATTCCATAACCGTAAGTTTCCATTGCGTCTTCCAACTCCATTTTAATGGCATTGGCGATATCGTCTTTTTTTACAAATACATCATCCAGTTTCATTTTAGGCACCTCCGCCCTGACTACATCAAATACATAGGCAGTAATCTGATCATTAGGATTTTCGAGTTTGTAAAACGCCTCATAGATTTTGTCTGCAAGGATTTTGTATTGTACGGACACTTTAAGCTTCACAAAAACATTATCAAAGGTTTTTGTTTCAACCATTACATCTAACTGTTGAATTTTTAGATTCACCCGGCCGGAAATTCTATCTAAGAAGGGAATTTTTAAATGCAATCCTGGTTCTTTTATACCCATAAACCGACCCAAGCGCTCAACGATGGCAGCAGTTTGTTGTTTAACGGTGAATAATGACATCAACGTAATGATGAGACCTACAAATAATACAGGAATTAACAATGTCATAGAAGTATTTTTATTGGTTAATAATATCTACAAGTGTTAAAATCATATAAAAGTTTAATGAGACAGGAAGTGCTTTTGCAATATTCCGAATCTCTTAAATGTTAAATGCTTAGATTGATCTTATAGTTTGAAAAATAAAAGAATAATTTCTTCCCTTCGCTTTCTGAAATCTTCAGCAGAGATCATTTTGTGGATTATTTTACCTTTTCTTCTTCTGGTGCGTGGTGCTGTATTTATTCATACACAATACGGAACATGGAGTTACTTTTCTGTCATAGGCAGTGTTATGCTCACTTCGTTTATGCTCTCATTTTATATCTATTTTTTGAAAAAAAAATATTTGAAAGACTTCAAAAAAATGCCTGATTTTACCACACGCTTCAGGTATTCATTTACAGGTGTGATTTTTTTCAGTATTTACAGTATCTTTTTTTTAACCGGCAATTATTGTAAATCTCCGGCGCTGAAAAGGGAAATCAGAAAAGTTCATCCGGTCATCCGGTTGGCTGTATCAGTCATTGTACTGGCAGATAGTGATTTGATTATTACCGATGCCACCAGGAAACCCTCCGATTACCGGGAGATGGGTTTGCCTGTCAAAGAAAAATCATTGCACTATATTCAAAATGATGGATATGCATATGCCATTGATATCAGAACTCAGCAACGTTCTTTTTGGAGAAACACTTTGATTCAATGGTACTTCCGCTCCATGGGATTTACCGTATTGCGTCACGGAGGAACAGGCGATCACTTGCACGTATCTTTATATTGTCATCAACATCCTTATTCAAGGTAGAGGATTTGTGCCTCTAGGGAGCAAGCACAGCCGGTTCCATTCCCATATTACTGAATCCTCCATCGTGAAATAAATTCTGCATAGTCACCATTCGTGTGAGGTCAGAGAACATCACAATGCAATAATCGGCACAGGACTCTGTATCCGCGTTGCCGAGGGGAGACATTTTGTCTGCGTAACCAAAAAAGTCATCGAATCCTTTTACCCCGCTGCCTGCAGTAGTCATGGTAGGTGATTGGCTTATGGTATTGACTCTTACTCTGGCCTTTTTCGCCCAATGGTAGCCAAAACTTCTAGCAAAACTTTCCAGCAACGCCTTGGATTCTGCCATTTCATTATAATCGGGAAAAACGCGTTGGGCAGCTATATAAGTCAGCGCAAGTATAGATCCTCCCTCATTCATGGCATTGAGTTTCATTGCGGTTTGCATCAATTTGTGAAACGAAACTGCAGATATGTCAAAGGTTTTCAACATCCATTCGTGGTTTACATCCGTATATTCCTTTTTCTTTCTGACATTGAGCGACATTCCAATGGAATGCAACATAAAATCCATCTTTCCACCAAAGTGTTCCATGCTATTATTGAGCAGGTTTTCAAGATCATCCATACTGGTTGCATCAGCAGGAATGACAGGGGCATTTAGTTTTTCACCTAATTGCTGTATTCCTCCAAAACGCATGGCTACAGGGGCATTGGTAAGTACAATCTGCGCTCCTTCCTCCACACAGCGTTCAGCCACTTTCCATGCAATAGATTTTTCATCCAAGGCGCCAAAAATAATTCCTTTCTTTCCTTGCAATAATTGATGAGCCATAAACAGTTTTTTTTGGTTATTTTAAAATCCTTTTTATATGGGTTATATTTTCAAAGGTAGGAAAAACCATGAATTTTTATTCCCTAAACTAAATAATCCTAAACCATAAGCATCTGGGCATTGCTTATTGCCTCGTTGGATGGAGGATCACTGCTCAGCATTTTTGCAATTTCGTAAATTCTCTCTTCTTCATTTAATACTTTAAGTAGAGTGGTTGCCTTGTTTGCATCTTCTCTTTTGTATATGTAAAAATGATGGTCAGCCTGTGATGCGATTTGAGGAGAATGGGTAATCACAATGGTTTGATGCTTTTGTGCCAAAGATTTGAGTATATGACCCATTTTAAGCGCCACATGCCCCGATATTCCGGTATCAATTTCATCGAAAATTAAAGTGGGTAGGGTTACTGCATCGGCAACAATACTCTTAATGGCTAGATTGAGTCTGGAAATTTCTCCACCTGAAGCAACTTTATGTAGAGGCAAAGGTGATAAACCTTTATTGGCCGAAAATAAAAACTCAACCCGGTTTTTTCCATTGGGCTTCCATTGATCAGTATTTTCTATGTTTATCTGAAGGTGAGCATTTATCATTGCCATTTGAGAAAGAACTTCGTGCACTTTGGATTCAAGTACCTGGACTTTATCTCTCCTGCCTTGATTCAATAATTCTCCTAGCCGTTTTAATTCACTTTCCTTGTTTACCACCCTTTTCGATATCTTTTCGATTTCTTCCTCAAGATTAGTAAACTTGTTCAATTGGTTACTCATGTCTTTTATAAGGAGAAGCAGATCTTCAGTATGCTGAACGCGGTGTTTATTGATTAGACGGTTAATTTGATTGAGCCGGTTTTCTAACCAGATCAGACGTTGGGGGTCTGATTCTGCCCTCTCAACCATTCTTGTGGCTGTACCGGAAATGTCCAATAATTCTTCCTTTACAGAAAATAATCGATCGAGAAGTTCATGCGCCATGCGGTCCACATCCGAAATAGATTCCATTTGTTTAATCATTTCAAGCAAGCGGCTTACAATAGAGTATTCACTTTCGTCAATCCCATGAATCAGAGCATTGCCTGCCACTCTGATTTCTTCACTACCATTGAGTCGGTTATACTCTTCCTCCAGTTCCAAACCTTCTCCTTCACGCAATTGTAAATCTTCAAGTTCTGACAGCTGGAACCTAAGAAAATCAGCTTCTTTTGCGGCTTCAATATTTTGTTGATTCAATTCGTTGAGTTTCTTTAGTGTATTTCGGTAATCTAAATAATGTTTTTGATATTCCTTGACCCGATCCAGGTTGCCAGCCAGCGCATCTAAAATCTGAATCTGAAAGTCTTCAGCATGAATCTCCAGGCTATCAAATTGTTGATGTAAATCAACGAGGTAGGGATTGATTTTTCTTAAAACATCGAGTGTTACCGGCGTATCATTAATGAAGGCTCTGCTTTTGCCTTGTGGATTAATTTCACGGCGTATAATGCAGACCGGTTCGTAGTCCAGCCCCTCTTCTTCAAAAATATAATGAATTGGGTATTCATGAATATTATAAATAGCTTCAACTATGCATTTTTGCTCTTTGTTTTGTAATACAGCAGTGTCAGCTCGGTTTCCCATGATCAATCCCAGCGCACCCAATAAGATGGATTTACCTGCACCGGTTTCTCCTGTAATAACGGTAAATCCATTATTAAGATTTAATTCCAATTTTTCAATGATGGCATAATTCTGTATGTGTAATGATTGTAACATGAAAGAACAATACTGGATTTTTATGCGTCTAAAATAACGAAATTTTTATGAAGAATCAGAAAGCATTTGTGGTCAGGTAATTATTTTTTTGGTGGTTACTCCCAAGCCTTTGATATTTTTCAAGAGCCAGAACCAAACATTCAATGGCTGCCCTTAACTTTTCTTCATCGAGTACATATGCAATCCGAACCTGATTTTTACCTAACTCCTGATTTACGTAAAAACCTGAACCGGGAGCAAGCATCACACTTTTGCCTCTATGAGAGAATTCGCTTAGCAACCACAAGCTGAATTCAGTACTGTCTTTAATGGGTAGTGGTACCATATTGTAAAATGCTGCATCAGGTTTGTATAAATTTTCAATTCCAGCTTTAAGCAGTTCTTCGTATAATACATTTCTCCTGATCTTGTATTGATTGAGTACCTGACTCATATAAGGCTCAATATTTTGATAGCAGGCTTCGGCAAGTATTTGTCCATAATGGGGAGGTGATAATCTCAGTTGGGCATATTTATTTATGATTTGTAGTACTTTTTCATTTTTGGTGGCAATGCTTCCAATCCGTGCGCCACAGGAGCTGAATATTTTACTTATTGAATCAATGGCGATCACATGTTTAGTCCCATTTTCAAAAGACAATGCCGATGTAAATGTTTTTTCATAGCAGAATTCACGATAAACCTCATCCACTATCAGGAAAATATCTTTACGGTTAGCCAGATCGATTAACGCTTTCAGATCATTTTCAAGGTATAATTGACCTGTTGGATTTCCAGGATTGCAAATTAAAATAGCCTGAGTTTTAGAAGTAATTTTTGATTCTATTTCTTCCGCAGAAGGTAGGGCAAAAGAAGTTTCAATTCGTGTGGTAACCGGAACAATGTTTAAATGTGCCATACCGGCAAAACCAAAATAATTGGCATAAAATGGTTCTGGAATGATGATTTCACTGTCCTGATCGCAACAAGCCATTAATGTAAATAGTATAGCTTCTGAAGCGCCTGTAGTTACATAAATATGCTCTGATTCTAATGTCACCTGAAACCTTTTGTAATACTTAGCCATAGTGGATCGAAGGGATTTATATCCTTCTGATGGCCCATATTTGATGGTGGTAGATTGATGATTGCTGACTGCTTTCAAAGCTTCGGGAGGAGTAGGTATATCCGGTTGTCCGATATTCAGATGAAAAATTGAAATCCCGTTCAATTTAGCTTTTCGGGCTGCCGGCATCAGACTGCGTATGGGTGAAGCAATCATTTGCTTTCCCCGGTTGGATATATTAGGCATTTATTTATGAATTCGTTGCTGGTTGAAAAATGTAATAGAGATTATGGTCGGTTGCTGGCCTCAATTGATGCGCAAATATATGATATTTACATTATCCACAATGATATAGTAATTCCGGCTTTGCGCCAAATGCAAATTTTCAATTTTCAACACCATTTCCAACTACAAATAAAGGCATCTGAACCAGGAATTATTAAAATGATTCTGATCAAATATTCTTCGTCACTTTATCATCATTGTACAGGCAGATCCAGTTTTTCCATAATATCTCCCCTGAAGGATTGATGACCCAATTCTGCCGCCATCATCATGGATTGTCTTGCTTCATCTAACCGGTTGAGTTCAGCCAATGCTTCTCCTTTTTTATAATGGTATTGCGCTTTGGTAGGATCCATGGCAATGGCTCTGTTGAGATATGAAAGGACAGTATCATTTACTCTTCCCAGTATGACATTGATATTCCCTCTTTCATACCAAAAGTCCGGATTGTTTGGATCGAGATCCAAATAGCGCTCAATATCAGCCAGCGCCTTGTTGTATTGACGATCCTGGTAGTAGAGTACAAACCGGTTCAGGTAGCCGGATGCCTGGTTGGGTTTCAGTTCCAATCCATAGTTTATGTCCTCAAAAGCTTGTTTTCTGNNGGCTCCCCGATTGATGTAGAATTCTCCATTTTCAGGGCTTAACTGTATAGCTTTATTATAATCATTTAATGCCAGCTGTAAGGTATCAGCGCTTTTTGCTAAAGTGAAATACAATTTAGCCCGGCTGTTAAAGGTGTTTGCATGACTTGGATCCAATGATATTGCAGCCGAATAATCTTCCAACGCTTTTAATGTCATTCCGTTGTCACGATAATAATTACCCCGGTTATGAAAAGGAAGTGTTGTTTTTTGATAATATTTTAATACATGAGTCCATAAGGTTTCCGAATCCTTCCAAATCTTGCATTGTTGATGGGTAATCCACCCATATCCTATAAAAACCATTGTTAGAGCAATGGGAATAAGTTTTTTGTATTTGTTACTTTCTAAAGCTTTTGCCGTATAATGGGCTATGATAAAAAATAAACCAAAATAGGCGATATAAGTAAAACGGTCAGCAAGAAAACCCTGACCGGCGCCTAGAATCTGAATCATAAAAACGATATTGAAAAAAAAGAAGGCCATACCAAAAAATAGCACCTTAAGCCCTTTTTTCCAGGTATAATACATTCCCCAGAAATACATTGGAAAAATGACAATAGAAGCTATAAAGTACCAGGGAACATGAGCAGGGTAGGGGTACAACGGTGAAAGACGGAAGGGAATGATCGATTTTATTAAATAAATCATGAAACTCCAGCTGCCTATAAATATTCTTTGCCAGGGCTCAATCGCACTTGTTGAGGCCAAAGAACCTTCAGCTTTCAGGAAATATATACCGGCAACACCAGTAATAAAAGAAAGAATAAAGAATGGCCATTGTTTGAAAATTAAAGGAACAGACAATTTCTTGCCTTTGTACAGATCAATCAATATAAAAACCAAAGGCAGTGCAACCGCTTGTATTTTGGATAAAAGGGATAATACAAAAAATATGTAAATCGATACTAACATCCATCGTTTTGAATGTGTGGTATATTGAATATATTGGTGAATGGCTGCTAAAAAGAACACTCCATACAACACATCTTTTCGCTCGGTGATCCATGCCACTGACTCTACCCTCATGGGGTGAATGGCAAAAAGTAATGCTAAAATAAATGTGCCTGGACCTGAAAGACCTAAAAGTGCACCTATTCTAAATACCAAAAAAACAGCGATCAAATGGAGTAGTAAATTATTCAAATGCCAATAAAAGGGATTTTCAATTCCAAAGATTGCATTTTCAATTCCAAAAGTCAGAATAGGCAATGGATTATAGTTCCCTATTACAGTGGATGTAAAGATTTCATGTGTATTTTCAAGGATGTTTCCAGGACGAAAAGTGGTCACATTGGTATTCTCTAAAATATTTTTATCATCGTCCCAATAAACAAAACCATTGTTAAGGGAAGGATACCAAACGGCAACACTGATTACCAACACTATGAGCCAATGCTTATTCAATGTGCTTCTCCCACTCCTGGTTTTGCTTTTACTCGCTTGTACTTTTTTGTTTAATTTGGTTTTATGTTTCCTTGCCATTATTAATTACAATTGAATTATCTTAAGGGATAAAGTTTATTGTATGTATCCAACTTAAGCTTTGACATAACTTATGGAGGGTATTATTTTTTTAAAACCCTTCCGCTGCGATGAGCAAAAATATAATTATAGTCTTAAATCTTCACTAATACATAGTACTCTTATCAACTCTTTTTCTGAAGGGTACGGTGCAATGATGACTTCTTCAACTCCCAATTCAAGCAGTCGGGTTGCCGTTGTTTTGCCAATAGCTAAATAACGGCCGGGTGGGAATCCTTTCTTGATGGTATAAAAAGCTTCTGTATTCATTGGACTGGTGAAAATAAAGGCATTCGCTTCAGGGATTTTTATTTCGACATTCGGTTCATTATGATATGCAATTACTCTTGAACATTTTACCCATGAAGGCATGTATTGTTCTACTGAGTTTTTCGAATTTTTAGCTGTGACAAAACAAACTACGTCATCAGGTAACAGAAGTTGTGAAAACAATTTGGCACAAGGTTCGGGTTGCCCTGATCCTGTAAAATGCGGGGGATGACCAAATTGTTTTTCCATCATCTGCGCAGTACCGGGCCCTATACATGCAAATTTTATTTTATCGGGAATGGAAAGTGAATGATGTTGAATATTGTTCCAGAAGGATTCAATACCATTGAGACTATAAAAAAATATCCATGAACATGATGGAATTGCGTTTATTGTCATCGGAGTGACCTTCAACAGAGATATACCGGTAATACGATAGCGATTTTTATCCAAGAGGTGAAAAGGGGAGGTTGAGTCTAAATTCCTGCTGATAAAAATATGGTATTGCATAATTTAATTCCCTTTAAATTTTCGGGTATAAATAAGCTATGTCAGGCATCGAAAAAGTCTTCCAAGGCTCCTGATTTCATCAATTTGATGAAGCAACGGCTGGCTGCAATTACATCTGCTCTGGCATTACCGGCCGGAGTATAAGCNNAGTGGCGTGCAATTCTCTTAATGTCGGCCATTTAAATCCACCGGTTTTGGAAGGTATTTTGCAAAAGTAAGTCCCTTCCTGCATCAAACATATTCTTTCGGTTTTGAACAACTTGTGTGTAATGCCCCTTCTCAGGAATTCTGCTGCGATGACTTTTTCCTGGATATCCATATTGTGAGCAATGATATAGTTGACATTTTCAATGCTTTGCGCAAATTGATGGAGAATATCATCCAGCGCTTCAGCTTTTCTCTCCACTTCTTCCAGGGCAACGCCGCCAAATTCCAGCACTTTATCATCGAGCTTCCAACCATCGGCTTTGACGATACAATCGAAATCCTGGATGGGTTTAAATTCTTCGTTGAGCATGATCCAGGATAGATGGAATACTCTTGGCCAGGAAAATGTATCCGAAAAATCTGCTTTAGGATTTCTCGGTTTATGTACCGGTGTAACATCAAAGACCAAATATTTCAATGCGGACATATAATTAAATTTTAAAAATTATTATCTGATTTACTTCGAAGTTGCCTAAAAATCTCTTCTGCTAGACCGAAAGTAGTGCTTCTGGAAACAAACACACGTATAACCGGATCGACTATGGATCGGGCATACGCGACAGAGCAATGAAAATGACCCATGTTGTCTTTTTCACAATAAACACCTAAAGGCAGATGGCATCCCCCGTTGGCCATTTTTAAAACCGTTCTTTCAACATTGGAGCACTTAGCTGTTTCAGTATGATGTATTTTACTCAGTATTCGTCTGATTTCTATATTTTCTATATGACATTGATAAGCCAATATACCTTGTGCAGGGGCTGGAATAAATTCTCTGGGATGAAAATAAATAACTTCCAACTCTTCTAAGTTGATCTGAAGTCTTTCTAAACCGGCTGCTGCCAGGATGATGGCATCAAACTCCCCTGATTTTAATTTCTTAATTCTTGTCGGCACATTTCCCCGAATGTCTTTTAGTATTGCATCCTTTCGAAATTCTTTGAGCTGAACTTTTCTCCTGATGGATGAAGTCCCAACCACCGATGAAAGGGGTAATTTTAATGGCATTTCGTTTCTGATAGCTTCTTTTCTAATGAGCAAAACATCATTTGGGGTAGCTCTCTCAGAAATTCCTGCAATAATTAAATCTTCTGGGTGAGAGGTAGGGAGGTCTTTCATGGAATGAACCGCAAGATCAATTTCTTCCCGCAACAATGCTGATTCCAATTCTTTCGTAAAAAATCCCTTTCCTTCAATTTTGTCAAAAGTTAAATCCTCTAAAATATCCCCCTGGGTTTTAATGATCTTGAGTGTACTTTGTACACCCAATGTAAGAAGCTGAGATTGCAAAAAACGGGCTTGCCAGAGCGCAAGTTCTGAACCACGTGTTCCAATAATCCATTCTTTCATAGTCCGCAAAGATAGAATGATCAGGTAAATTATGCGTCAATTTCCTTACCTTTACTTTATGGCAGTCACAGCGGGATTAATCAAGCAAATTTCAGGAGGACAATTAATTGGCGACCCTGAGCAAACAGTAACTTCAGCAGCAAGCATACATCAAGCAGGGCCGGGCAATCTTACATTTGTGGCTATTCCCCGGTATGAACCAATGATTTACACCACAAAAGCCAGTATAATTATTATTCCTGACTCCATAGGATTGGTGGACGAAGTAAGTGCAGCAGTAATAGTAGTTAAAGATGTTTACAGGGCAATGGCGGACATATTGCAATTATTCAATCCGAGAAAATACGAATTTTTGCCTGGCAATCATCAGCAGATCGATTCGTCTGCCCGATTAGGTAATAATGTCATTGTCGGTCAATATAGTGTGATTGGACCAGGTACTTCCATCGGAAATGACACCTGTGTTGGAGACCAGGTATATATAGGCCCCGATGTTGTAATTGGCAAGCACTGCCTGATTTACCCGGGAGTAAAAATATATTGTGGAACTGTGGTTGGGGATTATTGTATCATTCATAGCAATGCTGTATTAGGTAGTGATGGATTCGGATATGCCAGAGAAAGTGATGGATCATATAAAAAAATACCTCAAATAGGAAATGTGGTTATAGAGGATTTTGTAGAAGTTGGCGCCTGCACCGTTATCGACAGAGCGACAATGGAAGAAACCAGGATTGGTAGGGGGAGTAAATTGGATAATCTGATTCAAATCGCACATAACGCCAAAATTGGAAAACATACGGCCATTGCTGCCCAGGTAGGGGTGAGCGGCAGTACAACCATTGGAAATCATTGTATGATTGGAGGTCAGGCAGGATTTGTGGGGCATATTGAAATTGCTGATCAAACAGTTGTTCAGGCCCAAAGCGGTGTGTCTTCATCCGTTTCAAACCCCGGAACTAAGTTATATGGGTATCCTGCCATTGAGTATCAAAATTATTTAAAATCCTATATTTATTTTAAAAAGCTTCCCGATATTGTGAACAGAATCAGGGAAATTGAAAGGCGTTTGGATCAATCGGAAGGAATCAATTCTGAAAGTAGTGATTCAGAGTAATGGTTGGACTCAGCAGAAACATATATGAAATGGGTGGCTTTGAAGCAGTGATATTTATATCCATTTTTAAGTATAGAAAAGTTAACCAAGGATCTGAAATTACCAATGATATCAACTTTTGTTATGTGGGAAGTATACCTTGATATTTAATCAAATGAAACAATAAAAGTGAAAAGAATGAAGAGAGGTACAATAGGGAGAAAAGTCAGTATTCAGGGGAAAGGACTCCATAGTGGGAAGGAATCTATGCTAATCCTTTATCCTGCTCAAGCCGGCGAGGGGTTGAAATTCAGAAGATTGGATATGGATGGAGGTGTAGATATTCCTGCTGACTTACACTATGTATTTTCTACAACACGAGGTACTTCGTTGATGAAGGGAGAAGCGATCGTTCATACAGTAGAGCACATATTGGCTGCCTTGCACAGTTGTGGAGTGGATGATGCGATTATCGGTATCACTGAGAGTGAAGTGCCTATCATGAATGGTAGCGCAAGGGATTTTATTGACTTGATTGAGGGTGCTGGAGTGGTGCCTTCCGATAAAGATATTGAAGTATATAAACTGTCAGAAATCATCCATTATGTGGACGAAGATACCGGATCGGAGTATTATGCAATGCCGTCTGATCATTTGGAAATCCTTGCGATGATTGATTATCCAGGGACATCTCTTTCGTCACAATATGCTGAACTTCGTGATATTGAGGATTTTAAAAAAGAAATTTCCCGTTGCAGGACATTTGTACTACTGAGTGAGATTGAAGGTCTCATCGCAAAGCAAATGATAAAAGGAGGAAGCGTCGAAACAGCCATCGTAATCAATGACGTGAATTATAATCAGGAACAAGTCAATCAACTGGCGGAGAGATTAGGAATTCCGGGAGTTTCAGTGAGGGAACATTTAGATCCTTCAACTATGCTTTTCTATAATGAACCGGCAAGACATAAAATCATGGACATTTTGGGTGACTTGACGTTGATTGGTCATCCTGTCCATGCCAAAATCATTGCAAAAAGGCCCGGACATAAGAGTAATATAGAATTTGCAAAAATCCTGAAGAAAGCGGTTCTTGAAGAAAAGCGACTAAGAGGCAAGCCGGTTCATGATCCTGATAGTCCTCCTGTATTTGATCTGGAAGGCATTAAAAGTTTCCTGCCTCACCGTTATCCTTTTCTGTTGGTAGACAAAATTATTGAACTTACTGATTCTAAAGTTGTTGGAGTAAAAAATGTCACCTTTAATGAAGCATTTTTTCAGGGGCATTTTCCAGGAAACCCAATATTTCCTGGAGTACTGCAAATGGAGGCGCTAGCACAAACTGGTGGCATCCTTGCATTGAGTACGGTAGAATCACCAGCGGATTGGGATACTTATTTTTTGAAAATGGATAATGTGAAATTTAAAAACAAAGTGGTTCCTGGAGATACACTACTGCTAAAGATGGAACTGTTGTCACCAATAAGAAGGGGAATTGTTCATATGCAGGGAACCGCATATGTAGGGAATAGGATCGTTTCAGAGGGGGAGTTGGTTGCTCAGATTATAAAGGCCCGCTAGAAATGAACCATTTTGTCAGTCCTCATGCACAAATTCATCCTTCCGTAGAATTAAATCCTTATGTTGTTATTGAAGACGATGTAGTCATTGGTGAAGGTTCTAGGATAGGCTCTCATGCTGTCATTATGAACGGTGTTCGTTTAGGCAAACATGTTAAAATTTTTACAGGAGCTGTTCTAGGTACCATACCTCAGGATAAAAAATATAAAGGTGAACAAACTTTACTGGAAATAGGCGACCATGTGACCATTCGGGAATATTGTACCCTGAACATTGGGACGGATGCAACGGGTAAGACCGTAATTGGAGATCATAGTCTGCTCATGGCTTATGTACATATTGCTCATGATTGTGTAATTGGGCAACATGTGGTCTTATCTAATAATGTCAACCTGGCCGGGCATGTGAATATAGGTGATTATGCAATATTAGGTGGCCTCGTTGCAGTACACCAATTTGGTAAAGTGGGAAAGTTGAGCATGGTAGGTGGTGGCACTTTGGTAAGGAAAGACATTCCGCCCTATGTGAAGGCGGCCCGGGAACCGGTGTCTTATACAGGAGTCAATCGGATAGGGATGGAAAGAGCTGGAATGGCCGGCACTGCAATACACCACATTCAGGATATTTACCGGGTACTTTTTGTTAAAGGATATAGATTACAAAAATCTTTGGATATCATTGAAAATGAAATTGAAGATACTGAATTCAAGCACAGTATTCTTGAATTTATTACTAACTCACAACGAGGCATTATGAGAGGTTTTATGAGAAAGCGAAGTGTGTAGTCAGGATTTTGTTCACATATTCTGTTGAAAAAGAAAACTTTGATAGATTTTTTTTTGAATCTGCTCTATTTTCTAATCCAATATTGATATTAATGAATCAAGAACCAAAAAAAATATTCACTCAAAATATTCAGGACATTGGAAGTTAAACTGTTTAATCTATCCAAAAGATACCGCTACCAATGGATCATGAAAGATGTGAATCACACTTTTGAATCGGGTGTAATGGTTGGGATCAAAGGTCCTAACGGGAGTGGTAAATCAACTTTGATGAAAATGGTTGCCGGCTTTTTAAGCCCTACTTCCGGAAATGTATCTTACTTTTTCAATGGTCATGTTATTACCAAAGATAAGATTTTTGCATATACATCATTTGTAGCTCCATATACTCAACTGATTCGTGAGTTTACTATAAAGGAGCAATTCGATTTTCATTTTCGATTCAAAAGAACAGCCCATAAAGAGGATTGGAATGCTTTTCTTTCTTTTTTTGATTTGAAGGTAAGTCAGAATAAAAGAATAGAAAATTATTCCAGTGGAATGAATCAACGTCTGCAACTGGCATTAGCACTTTGGAGTGATTCTCCTTTGCTGCTTTTTGATGAACCAACCGCATATCTTGATGAAACTGCCCGTACATGGTTTTATGACCAAATACAACAAATGACCCCCAAAAGAACTATAATCATTGCATCAAATGACTATCGGGATTTGGAATGGGCTCATGCCACTGTTGACATCAGGGAATTATAAGTCATCCCTCAATTCTTTCATCTTTTTGCTTAGTTGGATCAGTCTGGTTTTAACATCTTCCTTTGAACGGTTGATCGTTGAGTTTTTCAATTCCCGTTTTGCTCCTTCCAATGTAAATCCTCTCTCCTTCACCAGTATGTAAATCCTACGTAAATTATCGATGTCTTTTTTCGTAAACTGCCGGTCTCCTTTTCGATTTTTTTTTGGACGTAAATGGGTGAATTCACTTTCCCAATATCTGATCAATGAGGGGGAAACATCGAACATTTCAGATACCTCACCTATTGAATAATAAAGCTTTGTAAGTTCTGTTTTCAAAGTTGATCAGGTCGTATTTATAGCAAGATAGCACTTTCTTTGGTTTATAGAAATATTAATTGAGTTTTTATTCCTGTCTGTTATTTTGAAGTATGTAATTCACCTTTAAAACACTCTTGGATTTACTGTTAATCTTTACTTTCCCGGTTTTAAAGAGTCTGTACGAATCATAGATTTAGTGAGGATGCTTTAAAAATTCAATAACTGTGGATTGCACTTGATTGGGATTGGCTTTACCTCCGGAAATCCGCATGATCTGACCCATGAAAAAACCCATCAGATTCTTTTTTCCTTTGCGGTACTCTTCCACTTTGTCCGGATTTTTATCCAGAACCTCTTTTACCCACTCATTGATACGGTGCATGTCCGAAGTTTGAATTAGACCAAGGTTATGCGCCAGATCAGTTAAGTCAATGTCAAAATGTTTCCGCACAAGCTCATCAAATAAAAACTGATATGCAACGGATTTACTTACTGTCCCATCTTCTATAATTGATATAAACTCACATAAACGATTAACAACTTTATCCTGGTCGAAGAGGCGTTCATCTGTAATTTGTAGCGAAGGGACTACTTTATTGATGATCAGTAAAACCGATTCCCTGATGCCGGCCCCAGAGTTAATCATTTTTTCCAATAATAAAATGCATGCTTTATTTTCAATTAAAATTTCGGCTTCTTTTACAGTAAGTCCATAATCTGTAGTGAGTTTGGTGTACCATTCAAAGGGAGTGACCAGCATTTGGGCTTTGATGCGCTCAATATATTCTTTGGTTAACATTACAGGGGGTAAGTCAGGATCATTAAAATACCTGTAATCATTGACTTCTTCCTTGTCTCTCATTGGAAAAGTTTTCCCTGTTGCCGAATCGAATAATAAAGTGGTTTTTTTTACTGAACCGCCATCCTCAATGAGCTTGATTTGACGATCCTTTTCAAATTCCACTGCATTCCGGGCAAATTTTTTAGAATTAAGATTTTTTATCTCACAACGTACTCCTAATTCACTTTCATTTTTTCTTTTCACTGAAACATTGCAGTCACACCTGAAAGAACCTTCCTCCATATTACCATCCGATATACCCAGATAGCGAACCAGCATTTGCATATGATGTATACAATAATACACCTCATCCGGATGGTATAATTCTGGTTCTGTCACTATTTCCAGCAAAGGGACTCCGGCCCTGTTGAAGTCTAAAAACGTTTTCTCCGGATGTTGATCATGAATAGACTTTCCAGCATCTTCCTCCATATGGATGTGATGTATCCGAAGGGTTTTAATAGAGCCGTCTCCCGTAGGAAACGAAAATTTTCCTCCGGTGCAAATAGGTTTTTCATCCTGAGTGATTTGATAGCCTTTCGGCAAATCAGGATAGAAATAATTTTTACGGTCAAAATAGTTAATCTCGTTTATCTTCGATCCAAAGGCGCTCCCCAATTTTACTGCAGATTCTATATGATATTCATTATACCTTGGAAGGGTGCCGGGGTGGGCTAAAGTAATGGGACTGATAAACCGGTTGGGTTCATCAATAAATAGATTTTGATCACTACAAAATGCTTTGCTCTTGCTGTTGATTTGCACATGAATTTCGAGCCCTACCACCATTTCCCAGGGTATATCCTTATTGTCCATCTAAAAGATTAAAAAACTGACCAGTAAAATAAAGACAAGAAAAATGATTAATGAGAAAAAATACACATTCAAATAGATGACAAATTTAACAATGGTTTTAAAAGTTCCTTGTCCGTAATATCTTTTGAATGATAACCATGCCAGAATCAATAGAATGGGGCCAACAATAGAGTTGTATATCAGCACTTTGCTGGATATAACGGATAGCAGGAACATAAGGGTTAAAACAATAAAAACAAGGGAATGTATATTGCAAAGGAGAATAACATGTTCAATCAAATACCGTTTGCGCCGGATATACAATAGCTTCATAAACAGAGCAGTAAATAATATATTCAGTATAATGATCCAAAAAGAATTACTGATAAGATATTTCAGGGAGCCACTGGGGTTTTTATAAGTCTTAATGCTCTGTTTTAATAATAATTTTTCAAACCAATGTTCCACATGGTATTTCATAAATATGGAGTCGTAGCTTAAACCCATAATATCTTTTAAAAGGTATTTTTGATTTTTAAGGCTATCCCTCATTCCAAAGTTGATCAAATCCAGGTTGATATAATTGCTGTCCAGATTCTTAATATTTTTGAAAACCGTATTTCTAATACTATCTGTCAATTGAGTTTCCCGGACTGAAAGGTTATACCCACTTACAAATGCGTCGTAGTTGTCCAATAGTTCTGACTTGGACAAAGTTTTTTCAATGCTGATGCCACCGGCATAGATATTGACTTCATCAATGTTTTCGGAAAGAAAAAATAAAATGGATCCGAAAAAAATCAGTATTGTAAAAATGAATAGTCTTCCTGGATTCACATAGGTGAGGCGGCGTCCTGCTATATACTCTTTTGTTAAAAATGAAGGTCGCCAGATATATTTTAAAGTATTAAAAAGCCGGGAATTGAGATTAAATATTTGATCTAACAGTTCCCGGATCAGTGAAAACACTTTAAGCTCAGTCGGTCTGTTGAGTTGTCCACAGGCAGGACAGTGCTTTACATTGACATTGAGTTCATAATTACAATTCAAACAGAGGTTAGGAAAGTTTTCCATTTCAGAAACTGATAGTGATTTTCTGAAACAAATATAGTACAATTGTAATGAAATACCGGATTCACTTTAGACAACGAAAATCAAATAGCAAAAAAAGTGGCCACTAAAGACCACTTTTAAGCTATTTAACGATGCAGATTTTTGTTGCAGTTCCGCAATAGTAAATCTGAATTCAACTCATGGGAAAAACTTGAATATCGAACGGTTTTGCAAACTGACCAAAGCAACTTCAATCAAATGATTGATTTTCTTCTGAAGCCTTGGCAATTAAGTCTTTATACTCTTCTAATGACAATCCATCCATACAATAATCAATGGGGTTTACAGGCTTTCCATTGAGTCTGACTTCATAATGTAAATGCGGAGCTGTCGAAGTACCTGTACTACCCACTTCACCTATTTTTTGCCCTTTTAATACATGATCTCCGGCTTTTACTTCCACGGTATGCATGTGTGCATACAAAGTGGTGTATCCATAACCATGATCGATCAAAACACTGTTGCCATAGCCACTTTTCTTATATTCAACTTTCTTTACAATACCATTACCAGTTGCCTGGATGGCTGTGCCTCTTGGAGCAGTAAAGTCGATTCCTGCATGGAATTTTTTAATTTTATGTACCGGATGGATTCTGAAGCCAAACCCGGATAATAAACTGATATTTCTTTTCAATCGATCTTCCCGGATGGGTTTGATAGATGGAATGGAGGCAAATTTTTCTTCCCTATCTAATGCCATCCTATACAGAGAATCCAGTGAAGTGTTTTGAATATCCAGTTTTCTTTTGATGGCTTCCACCCTTTGAAGGGATTGGGAAATAAATGCACCGGATTCAGTAAAGGTTTCAAGATTTCTATATCTTTCAGCTCCACCAATACCTCCTTCCCAAATACCTTTATCCAGTGGATTGATCCCAAAAACTACACGGTGCACCTCGGCATCTTTTCTTTGGACTTCATCAAGATCCTTTGTTAGCTTGTCAAAATCATCCGTAAGTGCTGCATAATAATATTGCATTTGTTGAAGCTCTCTTTCCAGCGTGATTTCTTTGGGGGATGGAATATAAGCATCTAATACCAGGTAAAGACAAAGGGTAGAGAATAAAAGCATCGAGAAAAACCCTGTAATTTTTATAATGTATTGCTTAAAAGAGATTTTTAAGGGTTCAAATTGTAAAGTTGCTGGATTGTATACGTACTTAGTTTTGCTCATTTTGGACACAAAGTTGCAAAATCGCTTTACGGCAAATTTTGATGGTTATTAAATGGTTTTTCCAAATTCGGTTAATTTCAATTTTATGATTAGAAATTAACTACTTTTGCGACCGTATTGCACATGTCCATGGGATATGGAATCCAAATATAGATTGTTGATTTCAATTGACAAAATTTTGAATCCAACATTTTTAAATAATTTGAATTTAATTATTTTTAATATATAGATTATTCATAATCAATAATTATCAGTATCAAAGCCATATTCTTGTATAAGATAATGATAATTAAGAGTTTAAATATTTAAATTCTTTGTTTTGATTGTCATGAAAAATTCATATTCTAAACTTTGGACATTCCCATAAGAGATGTGAATTTTGTTCAATAATATTAAAGAACTAGAATCTTAAACCGGTAAAAGAATTGTTTCAGTGAAAAAAGCCATGACATCCAGTGAAATCAGACAGAAGTTTTTTGATTTTTTTCAGGAAAAGAATCATAAAATTGTTCCTTCTGCGCCTATAGTTGTAAAGAATGATCCCACATTGATGTTTACCAATGCAGGAATGAATCAATTTAAGGATTATTTTTTAGGTACAAAAACACCGGATTGGAAGCGCATTGCTGATACACAGAAATGCCTTAGGGTATCAGGGAAACATAATGATTTGGAGGAGGTGGGTCGGGATTCTTACCACCATACCATGTTTGAGATGTTAGGCAATTGGTCATTTGGTGATTATTTTAAGAAGGAGGCCATTGAATGGGCCTGGGAATTGCTAACTGACCGTTTTGGTCTGGATCCTGAAAGATTGTTTGTTTCTGTATTTCAAGGAAATAAAGAAGAAAATCTGGAACCTGATGACGAAGCAGCCTCCTATTGGAAGCAATTTGTTGCAGAAGACAAGGTGTTGTATTTTGATAAAAAAGATAATTTCTGGGAGATGGGTGATACCGGCCCTTGCGGCCCCTGTTCTGAGATCCATATCGATTTGAGAACGGAAGCCGACCGCGAGAAAATCCCTGGCCGTTTGCTTGTGAATCAGGATCATCCCGAAGTCATAGAAATCTGGAATTTGGTATTTATTCAATACAATCGAAAAGCAGATGGTTCGCTGGAAACCTTACCTGAAAAACATGTGGACACCGGAATGGGATTTGAACGTCTGACCATGGCGCTCCAGGGAAAGATATCCAGTTATGATACAGACATTTTCTCACCCTTCATCCAATATCTTGAAGAACAAACCGGCATTCAATACACTTATTCCTATCAGGATGATGCAATGACGGATATTTCCATGCGTGTCATTGCCGATCATTTAAGAGCTGTGAGTTTTACGATTGCAGATGGAGAATTACCTTCCAATATGGGAGCCGGTTATGTGATTCGGAGGATACTAAGAAGAGCGGTCCGGTATGGGTATTCATTTTTAAATCAAAATGAGCCTTTCCTAAATAAAATGCTACCCCTGATTGCCGATCAATTGGGAGATGTTTTTCCTGAGATCAAAGCCCAGAAGGATTTTGTACAAAAAGTAATTCTGGAAGAAGAGAAGAGTTTCCTGAGAACTTTGGAGGATGGGTTAAAGCGATTGGATCACATACTAGTGCAAAACAATACATTAGAAGGAGAATTGGTGTTTGAACTTTACGACACTTATGGGTTTCCGATTGACCTTACTCGCTTGATTGCTTCAGAAAAAGGCTGGATTATTGATGAAGAAGGCTTTAGCACTGCACTGAATGTTCAGAAAGAACGTTCGAGGGCGGATGCCCGAAGAGAAACCGGAGACTGGATAGTGATTCGGCCTGCCATGACTATTGAATTTGCAGGTTATGACAAACTGGAGGTGAAAGATGCACACATTTTGCGGTACAGAACTTTAAAAGAGAAGGGAAAGAATATTTTTCAATTGGTGATCAATAAAACCCCTTTTTATCCGGAGGGTGGGGGTCAGGTGGGTGACACAGGTATTTTATATGCAGGTGAAGAAGTTCTTCAGGTATTGGATACGGTTAGGGAAAATGATCTGATCATCCATATTGTCGATAAACTACCTAGCCATCCCGAAATTCCTTTGCGAGGAAAAGTGGATGAAGTGAAAAGAAAGAAAACAGAAGCTAACCATACTGCTACTCATCTCATGCATGCAGCCTTAAGACAAGTTCTTGGAAATCACGTGCAACAAAGAGGATCTTTGGTAAAAGATGATTATTTCCGTTTTGACTTTTCTCATTTTCAAAAAATGAGTGATGATGAAATCAGAGCAGTTGAAAAGTTGGTAAATGAAAAGATAATGGAAAACATAATCAGAAAGGAGGACCGGAATATTCCTATTAATGAAGCACGGAAATCCGGAGCGATGATGTTATTCGGGGAAAAATATGGAGAAGAAGTAAGAATGATCACCTTTGATCCTTCATTTTCGGTAGAGCTATGTGGAGGTTGTCATGTTGAGTCAACAGGAAAAATCGGTTTGTTTAAAATTATATCTGAGAGTGCTATAGCAGCAGGAGTGCGAAGAATAGAGGCCATTTCAGGGATGAAAGCGATTGAATACTTGCAGAACTTCGAAATGGAAATCAATAAGATCAAAGACCTGCTCAAAACCCCTTTGCCAACTCCCACTCCAGTGATAGAACAAATTTTACATGATAATAAGGTCTATAAAAAGGAATTGGAGAAATATAAACAAACGGAAGCGCAATCATTGAAAGAACAAATCAAAAGTTCAGCGATTCCGCACAATGGTTTTCAAGTGATCGCTACCCGTGTTAATGCATTGGATTCAAAAACGGCTAAAACCCTGGCATTTAATTTAGGACAAGAAATGGAAAATGCAGTCATTCTTTTTGGATTAGAGGAAGAGGGTAAACCTATTTTGCAACTGTATATTTCTCAAGGGCTCACCCATCAGTTGCATGCCGGTAAAATGATCAAGGAATTGGCGAAGGAAATTAATGGCGGTGGTGGAGGACAAGCCTTTTTTGCGACAGCAGGGGGCAATGATGCATCCGGCCTGGATCGGGTTTTTGAAAAGTTGAAAAACCTATTGTAAAAACTGTAAAGCCTACATCCATGCCACCTGAAGTCAAAACGCTATAATTACACTTTGTACACTTCAATGTGTTTTTAGTCCCCATATTTACTTTTGAAATAGATACTTCTTATAAAAATTATTTTACACACCCATCATTCCAATGTTCGTCTGTTAAGAGTGCTCCCAAAAAACATTGAATTAGCGATGATTTTGCTTCCTCCCCACCAGAAGCCACGTAGGTTTGGATTATCATTGATGGCTATCACTCTACCGCTTCCAACACCATGTACACTGATGGCAGGTGTTTCAGCCGCCACTTCTTCCAATCCCCTGGGTAGATATCCAGAGAGTAGGGGTTTGGTGGAATATTTCAATGGACTTGCATATGGATTCTTTGTGGGCTCATAAAAAACTGTACCTCTTCGGAATACTGGAATATTATTAAGATGGTACCCATACATCAATGGATGAGACAGATCGGCGTCGGTATTGAAAATGGCGCCTCCTAAAGCCCTCGAACCCATTTGATCGCTGGCTTCGGCATAACTGTAGGACGGAAAGGTCTGCTCAGGAAGGGTTTTACTTTTTAGTTTAACTAAATTTTGTGCAGATGCCCATTGTATGGCTGTACCCACAAGGATCAATGTACCACCGGAACGTACCCAATCCGAAATTGCCTGGTTGATATTGTCGCCAAATCTATAATTGCCTGGAGCCATTATGATCGTATTGTACCGTTGAAGAGATTGTGGTGAGACATTACGAACATCGGTTTTGGTTAAAGGGATTTCATATCGGGTATCGAGTAAATGCCATATTTCACCGGCATCATAGCTGCTCACATTGCCTCCTGTAAACATCATCACTTTAGGCTTTTCAACCACATCAATATTAGGGTGACCCAATGTCATATTATTGTCGCCATATCCTGTATTTAGTCCGTAAAACGAAATGTTATATAGATTTGCCAGTTGGGTCAAAAGCTGAAGTATTTCATCGTGATTCTTATCCTGATTCTGAAGAGGAATCATAATACTTCCTCTCTCAAAAGTTTTAGTAGCACCTTCCAGATCAAATATTATTTTTTCATGCATTACCCTTGTGCGTATTCCGGCATCCTGGATTTTGTATAATGCTGCCGGTGCATAGTAATCATTCCATTCAAAAATGTACCCATAAGGTTGAGTTGCTTTGAATATTTTACCTGATTTTTTTTGCAATCTGACAGGAAATTCTGACATCTTTACCCTGCGAAGCTGAGTAGCATTGACAGCATCATATTGCAAATTAAAGGCAAGAGGCATAGTCCATGCTGAAACATCATAGAAGATGCTGTCCTCAAATTCAGTCACTTTCTCAAATATGGTTTTTATGAGTTTGAATTGATTTTGAGCTGTAGGTACAACGAAAGAATTTTCAGGTTCATACGATCGATTGTTGATTTGAACGGATTCTTCCAATGCATGTACGTGTATTTGGTGCGCCTGTAGTATTTCTACGAAACGATTCAATTTTGAATGATCCTGATCCCTGATTAAATATGCTTTATCCGCAAAATTTTGAGATTCACGCTTGGCGTCTTTATAAAATTTTCTCTTGTATTCGAGCAACTCATTTTTCAAATAAATTCCAGCTTCCTGAGTGGTCAGTGAGGTTACCATTTGATTTCGAATGGTAAAAGCAAATTCCAGCAAACCATTCACACTTTCCTGAAGATGACCTCTGGAACTGGCTTGTTCAAACAGTATACCTACACCTCCATGAATATCCGGGTAAGTAGACCCTTTACCGTAATAAAAATCATCAAAGCTTGCTTTGGTATAATACAGGGAGCCTATGGAATCTAAACCTTTGGCATGAAACATTCCAATTTCTTCAGTAAGGATTTGGTTTTTCTGCGGTGTATTTGGATTGGTTCGGGAAGGAACGCCGGGCTGGAAGAAAAATGTAGAATTTGTCCCCATCTCATGGTGATCTGTGAGAATTTCCGGCATCCATTCATGAAAGACTTTGATACGGCCCTGAGATTCAGGATGTGTCAATAGCAACCAGTCACGGTTGAGATCAAACCAATAATGGTTGGTTCTTCCTCGCGGCCATTCTTCCTGATATTCCCGGTCATTGGGGTCTGAAGTAAGCGTTTTGTTCTTATGCATATTGACCCAGGTAGAGAATCGATGAAGACCATCCGGATTAAAACTGGGATCAAGAAGAATAATTGAGTTCTTTAATTTATTCTCTACACTGCTATGAAGTCCTGCCGCCAGATAATAGGCATTCAATAAAGCGGCATTCGATCCACTGGGTTCATTGCCATGAATGGAATAACCCTGATAAATTACCACCGGGATCTTTTCGATATCAATGGAGTCACTTTTTTGCGGATCGGATAATGCTTTGTGATCACTTTTAATTTGATTGATTTTTTTGTGGTTGTCAGGATGTGTGATGGTAAGATATACAAGGGGCCGGTTTTCGTGCGTTCGGGCATATTCAGTGATTGTTACTCTGTCTGATTTTTCTGCCAGAATTTTCATATACATTACCAACTGGTCATGAGAAACATGCCATTCTCCTACCTGATATCCTAATATTTTTTCAGGTGTTGGGATTTGCGTATTGTATGGAATCTCGGGAAGGTAGTAATTTAATTCTTTCTTCTGTGCAAGTGATAATTGAAAGATCAGCAGGAATATTATCAGCGGAAAGTTGTACTTAATCATAAATATTCATTATTTGTTTTATATATGCTTAATTTTGTCCTCAATCTATAAAAAATATGTTTGGTTCAATACTTCTTGTCATAATTTGTTTATTCATTTCTTTATTGTTTGTCAATTTTTATTTCAGGCTTAAAATTCTAAAATTGTATAAAAAACTGAAAGATAAACAGATAGAATTTCCTGCTTCTTATATTCTGAAGCCACAAAAGCTAAAAAATGAAATAGTACCGTTGTATCCCGGGTCAGAACATGATATCCTGGGATTTTCAAAGCATATGCGTTTTTCTTTGGGAGTGGCGTTAGCTGTATTTGTAATATGTTGTTTTATTGGTTTCATATATATCAATAATAGGTAAAAATCTCTCCTGAACTTATCAATAAAAAGAGGTGCGCATTGGAGTCAAAGATTAAATTAGCAGTTTTTGGTGCAGGATATTTAGGCAAAATCCATCTTTCATGTCTAAAAAAAACTCCATTTGAGGTGTTGGGGTTTTACGATCCGGATGGTAACAATGCAAAAAATGTAGAAAAAGCAACAGGAATACCGTGGATTCAGGATGAGAATGAACTTTTAAAGGCTGTGGACGCGGTGGATATTGTTGCCCCTACTTCCCAACATTTTGACATTGCAAAACGAGCCATTCTGATGCAAAAGCATGTATTCATCGAAAAGCCGGTCTGCTCCAATCCTTTTGAGGCAATACAACTAATAGAGCTAGCGAAGAAAAGTGGTGTCATCGGGCAAGTTGGGCATGTCGAACGATATAACCCTGCATTTATCGCGATTAAAGACAGGGCGATACAGCCGGGTTTTATTGAAGCGCATAGATTGAGTTTTTTGTCTTCTCGCATTAGCGATATCTCTGTAGTACTCGATCTCATGATTCACGATCTTGATCTAATATTGTTTTTAGTTCATTCTAATGTAGTAGAAATCAGAGCCAACGGCGTCAATGTAATCCATGATTCTATTGATATATGCAATGCGAGACTAACATTTGATAATGGATGTGTCGCCAATATTACAGCAAGCAGAATCAGTGTTAAGGAAATGAGAAAGATGCGGATTTTTCAAAAAGATTCCTATATCACGGTTGATTTGTTAAAACAGAAATCGCAGATCATTACCCTTTCTGATCAAATGGTTGATAGTGAATTGCAAGCCCAGCCCTGGAGTTTCCAAAAAGGAGAGAATAAAAAATTCGTACATATGGAGGAAATCACCACCGAAAGTGAATCCAATTCAATCCTCATGGAGTTGAATGAATTTTATGACAATATAGTATTGAAGCGTATACCTGAGGTTTCTCTGGAAGTGGCTTTAAAAGCATTGGAATTGGCACATGAAATTGAGACCATATCTATTGCGGGTATTAATAAATGATATTGATGGTTCATATACAAAGTAAATACAGAATTTATACCTTACTTTCTAAATAATTGAATTGTAACTGTGAATCCGGGAAGAAACAGGGATTTGTTGCTATATAAAGCAGGGGATTATTTCTCTTTTGTTTTAGCGTGGTTATTATTTTTTACCGTAAGGTTAAAAATCGAGTTGGGCACCTATCCATGGGATCACTTCATGTATGATTTGAAACTGTACTACGGATTATTGTTAATGCCCCTCTTTTGGGTTTTATTATATTCAGTATTTGATAAATACAAAGATATATACCGGTTTTCCAGAGCATCTACTTTAAAAAGAACTTTCTGGATTACTTTAATTGGTTGCATCATTTTGTTCTTTTCTGTCTTAAGCAAGGATTCATTTTACATAGAAGCCGGTTATTTCAGGTCCTTTATAATTCTTTTCTTTTTTCACTTTGGATTCACATCCATAATCAGGATGGTTATTCTTACCCGGGCGAAGAAAAAATTGAAACTAGGGATAGTAAGTTATAATACAATTATTGTCGGTGGTGATCAAAAAGGGCTTGAATTATATGAAGAGATCATCGCCAAGCCTTATAGTATGGGGCATAAGTTTATCGGTTATGTATTGAGTAATGGAAAGACTTCATCTGCATTGAAAGGAGTTTTGCCTGAATTGGGCACATACCATGAAATACCTTCAATCATTCAGGAGCATCATGTTGAGGAAGTAATCATTGCTGTGGAATCATCGGAACACTATAAATTGAATTCGATTCTGGATATACTTTTTGATTTTTCAGGTCAGGTTTTGATTAAAGTTATTCCTGATATGTATGACATCTTATTGGGAAAAGTTAAAATGACACATCTTTATGGAGCCATCCTTATTGAAATAGAACAGGAATACATGCCCAAATGGGAACGTGTAATTAAAAGGAGCATTGATGTTTTTGTATCATCGTCCGGATTAATCATCTTGTTTCCGCTGATCATTTATATTATCATTCGAATTAAAATGGATTCGCCGGGCTCCTTAATTTATAAACAAGAAAGGATTGGGTTGAATGGGAAACCATTTTTGATTTATAAATTCAGATCCATGGTCCATGATGCAGAAAAGAATGGCCCCATGTTGTCTTCAGAGGAGGACGACAGAGTGACACCATTTGGTAAAGCAATGAGAAAATGGCGTCTGGATGAAATTCCTCAATTCTGGAATGTACTCAAAGGAGAAATGTCATTGGTAGGACCCAGGCCTGAAAGGAAATTTTACATTGATCAAATCGTAAAAGAAGCTCCACATTACAGGCATTTACTGAAAGTTCGGCCAGGTATTACTTCATGGGGACAGGTAAAATATGGTTATGCATCTACCCTTCATCAAATGATCCAAAGACTAAAATATGATATTCTCTATTTGGAGAATATGTCTCTTTCTCTTGATTTTAAAATATTATTCTATACACTCCTGGTATTAATACAGGGCAAGGGCAAGTAAGATGAAGAAGAAATATGGATTAATCGGTTATCCGCTCGGTCATTCATTCTCCCCCGGATATTTTAAAGAAAAATTTAAAAATGAAGGGATCAGAAATGCTGAATACAAGCCTTATCCTTTAAAGAGCTTGCAGGAATTTAATGGATTGATTGACAAAGGATTGAACGGCTTGAATGTCACAATTCCCTACAAGGAAAGCATCATACCCTATCTGGATGAGTTGGATGAAGTGGCTGCGGCGATAGGGGCTGTAAATACCATATATTTTCAAGAAGGTAAGTTGTATGGATACAATACTGATGCATATGGCTTTGAGCAAAGTGTACTGCAACTTCTCCAAAACACTCCCGTCCGGTCTGCCCTGGTCTTAGGCAGTGGAGGTTCTTCAAAAGCTGTGATTTGGGTTTTGAATCATTTGGGTATCAATGCCCGGATTATTTCGCGACAAACCCATCATTTGACTTATGATGAGCTGGATTCAGAATTTATAAGTGATCATCGATTGATTGTTAATACTACACCCTTAGGAATGTATCCTGATATTGATGCTTTTCCACCCATACCTTATGAAGGAATCGGGCGCCAACATTTTTGCTTTGACCTTATATACAATCCTGAAAAAACAATATTTTTACAGCTTTCAGAAAGAAGAGGGGCCAGGATATCTAATGGTCTGAATATGCTAAAACTACAGGCAAATAAATCATGGGAAATATGGAATCAAATGTAGAGCGGGAAGAATCGACCGGGCTACCGGATTTTTACAATACGGAAATAGCATTTTCAAACCGAACCGACAAGGAGCTTCATTTTATTTATTGGTTATTTTCTATTATGCAAAAAGGCTGGACTGTAAATTTTGGTTCCAGATTAGGTCTTTTTGCAGTAAAGTACAGACTGCCTTTTTTTGCTTCCATCGTTAAAAAAACCATGTTTTATCATTTTTGTGGAGGTGAGAACCTGGATGATTGCAAGGGGATCATTGAGCATATGGGGCATTTCAATGTCAGTGGTATTCTGGATTACGGAGCTGAAGCCAAATCGTCTCCCTCTGAACTGGATCGTGTGGCAGATGAGGTAATCAAAGCCATTCAATTTGCCGGTAACCACCAACAGTTGCCTGTAGTTAGTATCAAAATTACAGGCCTCGCTTTGGATTCCATCTTAGAGAAATTGAACAATAAGGAAGTATTGAGTGACGAGGATGAAGCTGCCCGTGAGCGAATGTGGAGCAGAGTGAACAGGATTTGTGAAACAGCCAGCCAAAATGATGTCCAAATCTATGTCGATGCGGAAGAAAGCTGGATCCAGGTCGCTATTGATGACATGGTAGATCATCTGATGGAAAAATACAATACAGAAAAAGCGTTGATTTTCAATACTTACCAGCTCTACAGGCATGATAAATTGGAGCAGTTGAAGAAGGATCACCAAAAAGCAAAATCGAAAGGGTATGTGTTGGGGGCTAAATTGGTCAGAGGCGCATATATAGAGAAAGAAACCGTGAGAGCCAGGGAATTGAATATGCCCAGCCCGATACATCCCGACAAAGAAGCTGTAGACCGGGACTATAATGCAGCTTTGGAATATTGCATTCATCACCTGGACGAAATATCCGTGTGTTGTGCAACCCACAATATGGACAGTAGCCGGTTTTTGGCAGATTGGATGGAAAAGTTGAATATAGCCCGAAATCACCCGAATGTACGATTCAGTCAGCTATTAGGTATGAGTGATTTTATTACTTTCAATATGGCTCGGGCCGGGTATAATGCATCTAAGCTCATTCCTTATGGACCGGTGAAAGAGGTGATTCCCTATTTAATCCGAAGAGCACAAGAGAATACTTCTGTAACCGGTGAAATGAGTAGGGAACTTGATTTTGTTATGAGAGAAATGAAAAGGAGAGGATTGAAATAAGAATTTATTTAACCAAATTCATAATAAAATGGCCGGTAAAAAAATTGAAGATCAAAGTGTAGAGGAACTGCGAAACAATAGAAAAAAGCTACTTTCCATTGCCTATGTAACTTTGGGGATTTTATTGTTGTATTTGTTGTTTTTAATTTATATGATATTTTCAGATGCTTGGGAAATTGAACCGCTGCATTTTATCATTTTGTTTGTATTTGCAAGTGGAGTATTTCCATCCGTATTTTTATTGGCTGCCATCAACAAAGAGTTAAAAAAAAGATATTAGAGCCTAAAAGCTAGATTTAATCAGGCTTTTTAAGAATGTGACCTGATCATCAATCCTACAGATGGTCAGAATTTTCCCAAAGTCACCAGCACGGAGGTGCATGCCCTCACCGCTTCTATGCCCATTTCTGAAGCTCTTTTTTCAAATTCAGGATTTTCAGCCCCAGGATTAAATATTATTCTTTGTGGTTGCAATGATACAATGTAATCCTCATGTTCCTTTTGTAGTTTAGCTCCCATATAAATAGTAACCGTGTGGATTCCTTTCAGATTAGGGTGGCCTTTTTCAATTTGCAGATCACCAATTGACCCTTCACGGCCCCCAATGGCTACGATTTCATTCAGTTTGGATTGCAATTTTCTGATGGCTACATAAGATGCCCTTTGAGGATTAACAGAAGCTCCAAATACCAGCGTTTTTTTATTAATTTTATGATCCATTTAAAATTACGAAAATGAAGAATATAAGTATAACAACGCTAGGCTTGATTTTGATTATCCAAACCGGTTGCAATATGGATAAAAAGCTAGACCAGGTTAACCACCCATCGAATGAAATTTTTCAATGGGCAAATTTTGACCATAATGTAGCAGTTGGAGAAGATGGCTTGCTTTCGAAGTACACTCCATACACGCTGACGACAGATTTGACTCATTTATCAGAAAATGATAAATCATTGATCAGAACGATCATGGAGGCAGGTATTATTATGGATGAATTATTTTGGATACAGGCATATGGATCAAGGAGTGAATTACTGGAAAAAATACAAGATCCCTTATTGAAAGCTTTTGCAGTCATCAATTATGGGCCATGGGATCGCCTGGCAGGCAACCGGGCTTTTATTGATGGTTATAATGCAAAACCTTCCGGAGCTAATTTTTATCCGGTTGACATGACTAAAGAGGAGTTTGAGTCTGCGAATCTTAGCGGAAAAGAAAGTTTATATTCCATGATCGAAAGAGATTCCCTTGGCAAGCTTGTCAATATACCATATAGTACAAAATTTAATAAAGAATTGAATAAGGCATCCGCACTGCTGAAGAAAGCTGCTGATTTAAGTGAAAATGGAGCGTTGAAGGAATATCTTAATTTGAGAGCAGATGCATTACTGACGGATGATTATCAAGCCAGTGATATGGCATGGCTGGACATGAAAGACAATACCATAGATGTGGTGATTGGGCCCATTGAGAACTATGAAGATCAACTTTTTGGATACAAAGCAGCTTTTGAATGCTTTATCCTGGTAAAGGATATGGAATGGTCGCAAAGATTGTCACAGTATGCGGCATTTCTTCCTTCTTTACAGGAAGGATTACCCGTGCCGGATGAATATAAGAGGGAGCAACCCGGTACGGATACCGAATTAAACGCTTATGATGTCATTTGGTATTCGGGAGACTGCAACGCAGGGAGCAAAACCATAGCTATCAACTTGCCCAATGATGAAGAAGTTCAATTGAGTAAGGGAACCAGGAGACTCCAGTTAAAGAATGCCATGAGCGCTAAATTTGATAAAATTTTGTTGCCCATTGCCGACGTTCTTATTCATCCAGACCAACGGTCTTTAATCAATTTTAATGCGTTCTTTTCAAATACGATGTTTCATGAAGTAGCGCATGGACTAGGAATAAAGAATACCATTAATGGAAAGGGAACCGTCCGTATGGCATTAAAGGAACATTATTCTGCACTTGAAGAAGGAAAAGCAGATATGCTGGGCTTATATATGATCAGGCAATTGTATGATTCAGGTGAGTTGGAAGGCGATATTCAGGAATATATAGTCACTTTTATGGCTGGAATTTTCAGGAGTGTTCGATTTGGCGCTGCTTCAGCGCATGGAAAAGCCAATATGATCCGTTTTAATTATTTTGATGAATATGGAGCCTTTACAAGAGATGAAGAAGGGTATTATAAAGTGAATTTCGAGCGATTTGAAGCAGCGATGAATGATCTCAGTGCTATGATTTTAAAACTACAGGGAGATGGGGATTATGAGGGTGTAGACAAACTTGTCAGGGAGAAAGGTGCTATTAAAGAGGTACTGCAAAAAGATCTGGATCGATTGGCAGATTTAGGTATACCTGTAGATATTGTATTCAGGCAAGGTACAGAGGTCTTAGGGTTATAAAATTCTTTATAATTACCTATTGATATTCAGAACGTAAATCATTGATTCTTGTATGAAAGGTTTAAAAATGAAAAGATGGTTTTGGATCATTTTCATTGTTTTTTCTTTGCCGGTCATAGTGTTCTTATCTGGAGTAGCCTGGATTTATTATAACCAGGAGGAACTGGTACAGAGATTTGTCAATGATTTTAATGAACAGGTTGATGGAAGGCTCTTGCTTAAATCCTCCAGAATATCTCCATTTGCTCAATTTCCATACACTTCCATTGATTTGCGTGGAATTGCTTTCTACATGGATGGTGATTTGGATAAAAAACCGGTATATTCTTTTTCAGATCTATACATAGGATTCGATTTGAAAAAAGCTTTTGCCAAACAATTTGAAATAAAGAAGATAAAAATCAGAAATGGCCAAATGGAAATTATTCAATGTTCAGATGGCAGTTTTGATATCCTTACGGCCAAAAGCAGGAAGGAGCAGAGTGGGAGGGATGATGATTCATTCATCTTTGATCATTTGGAGATATCCACTATTCGCCTTGAAAACATCGATATAAAAATTGAAGATGAAAGTCTATTCAGACAAACCGATATTCAAATGGATCATTTTACTGCAAAGATTCGCTATATCCGGTCCCATCTATATATTGATATGATTTCTGCAGTACAACTCACTGTATTGGAAAATAATCAGCCTACATTTTTCAGGGAAAAGAATATGGATTTGGATCTTGAATTGGATTACGATCCTGAGACATTTGCACTTACCATATATCCCAGTGCATGGACATTGAATGATGCTGCTTTTAAGGTGGAAGGGTCTATTGATCTTACCGAAGATTATAATGTATCATTGGAAATCCGAGGAGACAAACCTGATTTTGGCATTTTCGCTGCATTTCTTCCACCCGAAACCGCCAATGCTTTATTGGCATATCAGAATGCAGGAAAAATATTTTTCCAGGGTAAGGTGGAAGGTGCATTGACGGGAGGCAGATTGCCGTTGGTAGAAGTTGACTTTGGTTGCGAGAATGCCTGGTTTTTGAACAAGAATGTCAATAAGAAAGTGGAAGATTTATATTTTTCAGGAAGCTTTACCAATGGTAGACGTCGTAATCTTCAGACTTCTGTGCTACGGTTGGATCAGTTCAGCGCAAGACCTGAAGAAGGAGTCTTTGAGGGCCGAATGGTAATAAGAAATTTTTTAGATCCACAAATCAATGTAGATCTTCATGCTGACCTGGATTTGGAGTTTTTGGGTCAATTTTTTCAAATCAAGGATTTGGAACGCATCAGAGGAAAAATCTTATTGGATATGAAATTTGATGAAATCATTGATTTAAATTTTCCGGGCGAATCTCTGGCGCAACTTAAAACAGGTATTGATTCAGATTTAACGATTAAAGATCTATATTTTACAATTCCTGCTTATCCCTACCCTATAGAGAAACTCAATGGACATGCTACAATGAGAGATGGGTATTTTACTCTGGATTCACTCTTTTTCATCATTGATCAAAGTGACTTAAAGCTTTCGGGATCATTGACAGACTTACCTGCATTGTATCACAAGTATGATAAACCGGTGCGAATTGAATTAGAAATGGCATCGAACATAATGGATTTTCCATCATTATTGTCTTTCGATTCGACTCTGGTGACGAAGTATGATGAAATTGTAAAAGACCTTTCTTTATCACTTGCATTTGAGACCAATGCCAATGAACTGTTTGAATTTGAATATTTGCCGAAAGGAGAGTTTTTTATTGATGATCTGTACATCACCATGCAGAACTATCCGCACACGCTGCATGATTTTCACGCTGATATTTATATTGACGAACAGTCCTTAAAAATCATTGATTTCAGTGGAGAAATTGACAGCACCAATTTTCTATTCACCGGAAAGGTTGTCAACTACCCCAAATGGTTTCAGGATAAACCCATGGGAGACAGTGAAATTCTATTTGATCTCCAATCCAGTATTTTAAAAATCAATGATCTGTTGACATATAAGGGAATAAATTATTTGCCGGAATCATATCGGGATGAAGTAGTTCGGGAATTGAATGTGAGGGGGAGGGTAGACCTGCATTACGATGAGGGTTTTCAGTCCATTGATTTATACCTGAATGAATTGACCGGTAAGATGAATATCCATCCAATGAAGCTGGAACATTTTAAGGGCCGAATTCACTGGGAAAGAGACCAATGGTGGGTTGAAAACTTTTCAGGCAGGATGGGGAGAAGTGATTTTCTTATTAATCTAAAAATCAATACTCACCAAATCGATGGAACCGATACCAGAGACTATTTCCACCTGAAATCAAATGTGCTTGATTTGGATGCACTAATTGGGTATCAGGGACTTGAATCAGAAATGGATCATGAGACAGCTTTTAACTGGTTTGAAGTTCCTTTTCCCAATCTTTCGGTCAAAGCAGAAATAGGTAAAATGAATTACCACAAATACTGGCTGGAAAATGTACATGCAGCATTTCGAATCCGTAATGATCACTTTATTTTTATTGACACTTTTTCACTTCAAATGGTTGATGGGCGGATGGGAATGAAGGGATACTTCAATGGTTCGGATCCGGAAAAGATCTATTTTCATAGTATAGTAGATGCCCATAATCTGGATATTGACAAGTTGATGGTGAAATTCGATAATTTTGGTCAAGATCAGCTCATCAATGAAAACATTCATGGTCGGATCACAGGCAAAATCAATAGTACATTCAGAATGCATCCTGACTTTACGCCCATTTTGGAAGAAAGTGAAGCCCATATGGAGTTGATGATTACAGAGGGCAGCCTGGTTAATTTTGCACCTATGCGAGCCATGTCCCGGTTTTTTCAAGATAAAAACCTGAATATCATTCGATTTGATACGTTGAGAAATGTGTTTGATCTTTCTAATGGCACTCTTTCGTTTCCCCGGATGAACATAAACAGTTCTTTGGGTTTTATGGAATTTTCAGGCAGGCAAAATATGGATTTGAGTATGGAATACTTTATGAGGGTGCCACTGGGGATGGCGACGAAGGTGGCATGGCGGAAGCTCTTTGGTTCAAAGAATCCGGAGGAAGTCGATCCTGATCAGATAGATGATATTGTGATCAGAGACGAAAACAAAAAAGTCAGATTTGTAAATGTCAAAGTGGTTGGGACGCCTGAAAATTATAAAATTAGCCTGGGAAAAGACAAGAAGAAATAAATAAGTCCGGCAAAGGGTATGCCGGACTTTTTTAGCAATTGATTCCCATTAAAAACGGGGGCTTGTACTAAGGCGTTTTATTTTTATTTACCATTTCAATATTGGCGAATGAAGGTTCCAGATTAATCATATCTCTCATGATCTTCATCGTTTCCAACAAGTAAAAGTCCTTTTTCACATCTTTGAGCCACTCATCATTTCTTGAAGTTCGACTTTCATCTGAAGTGATATACACCTGATCGGAATTCATATTCCGGACATCCCAGTTTTCCAGATCATTCTCGTAAAGATTTTCAAACTTTTTGGCTTCCTCTTTACGGGTTTGCATCAGGTTGAAATACGTGTCTTTATGAAGGGGAAATTTTGAGAAGTTTCTGCTCTCTTTCAATCTTTTAGCATTTTCAACGACCATATTGAAGTTTTCGTCCTGATCTACTCTTTCCTTGCTTCTTTTCTTTAACTTATCTATGTTTTTGAGTTCGACTACACTTTGCTTATAGTCGACTTTTTCAATTTCTGACCATTCCATAGCATTCTCGTAGTCTTTCTCACCGGTTTCTATAAAATAGTAATTATCCGGAAGAACGATATCAGATTCCACTCCTTTCAATTGAGTAGATCCTCCATTGATTCGGTAAAACTTTTGCACGGTTACTTTCAACTCTCCCAGTGGCTTATGGATATTTCCGGAAAATGCCCTGTCTAAATCGTAGAATCTTTGTACGGTACCTTTACCGTAAGTTGATTTACTTCCTACAATCACAGCTCTTCCGTAATCCTGTAAGGCCGCAGCAAGAATTTCTGATGCAGAAGCGCTAAAATCATTAACCAATACAATCAGGGGACCAGTGTATTGAACCGATTTATCTGTATCTTTATGTACATAGGCGGATCTTCCCCTGGGTTTGACCTGTACGATGGGGCCGTCTTCTATGAAAAGACCCGACATGGTGATGACGTCCTGTAATGATCCCCCCGTATTATTTCTTAAATCAAGGATGATTCCATTGACATTTTCAGCTTTCAATTTTTCAAGTTCTTTAGCTACATCCTGTGCACATGAGTTTCCGTCTTCTTTCTCAAAGCTTGAGTAAAATTTAGGTAGTTTGATATACCCAATATTCTCTATTTCGCCTGGAATGTCGAGAATTAATGAGCGGGCAAAGGATTCATCAATAATCACTTCATCCCTGACAATAGTGACGGTCCTTACGTTACCGTCTTTTTTCTGAACGGTCAGGTGTACTGTGCTTCCTTTTTTTCCTCTGATTTTTAAAACCACATCATCCAGACGCATTCCTTTAACATCGAGAGCCTCTTCCTCATTTTCTTGTCTTACTTTCAATATGAGATCATCTACTTCCAGCGTTTTTGCTTTCCATGCCGGACCTCCGGGGACTATACTGGCTACTTTGGTGTAATCGTCCTGAAAAGTGAGGCGTGCGCCGATGCCGATAAGTTTTCCACCCATATTGATGTCAAAATCCTGCTTTTCTTTTGGACTAAAGTAATCAGTATGTGGGTCAAAATAGTTAGCAATGGCGTTCAGGTATATGCCGAAGCGGTCTGATCTTCTTTCTTTTTCCAATCTTTTAAACCAGTCTTTGAAAGTTTTTTTTGACCGATTGATTACTTTTTCAAGTATTTCTTCTTCGGTAAGTATTTTGCTTTCATCCGTAATGTTCTCCTGCTCCTCCATTTCGCGATACAAACGAGATAAGATATCATGTTTTATGGACGTCCTCCAGTAATCTTTTAATTCAGCTTCGTTGGCCGCAAATGATTTATTGTCAGAATTGATTTCAATAAATTCATCTTTTTGAAAATCGAATGATAGCTCTGATACCTCATCATAAATGGCGCTTGCTCTTTTGAGAGCCTGGTCAATGATTTGCACCGATACATCAAAAAAAGTTAATGTTTTAGCATTGACCTGGTCATCAATTTCATATTTATAAGGGAGTAAAACGGCAATATCTTCCTGGGTAAAAAAACGTTTGCCCGGATCTAAGTTATTAATATACTTTTCAAACACCTGAGCAGAAAATTCATCGTCAATCTCCTTGGGTGAAAAATGTACTATATCAAGAAACTTCATTACCCCTTCCAGAATGACTTTTTCTTGTTCTCTGGAGTCAGGAGCCTTATGGAAAATACCTGAAACAAATAATAAACTGAGCAATATAACCAGGACGGAACTTCTGAAAATCATTTTTTTAATTTTTGATGACATGAAATTGTCGTTATTTAAAGATAAACGAGTTTAGCCGGTTTTTCATTCATGCTTTGATCACTAAATTAGATAAAAACATACTATAATACAACAAATTTGCGAAATAGGACTACAGAATGGAGCCTTTTAACTTTATTATAACCCAAAATCCCATTCTCATTGTATCCTATAAATACGTAGAAGAAGGTTAAAGTTGCAAGTTCATGTTATAAATCTTAAGATTTCTGCGGTTGCTTTTTTTCCTTTGTACTTCATTTGGATTCTAATTGTATTATTTGTTTCATGAAGCACAAAAAAGTATATTTTATTTCTGATTTACATTTGGGCCTGAACGCGCGGTTTACATCGCGTGAAAGAGAGAAACAAGTGGTTCAGTGGTTGGAGGAAATTTCAACGGATTGCCATGAATTATATTTTTTGGGTGATGTTTTCGATGCCTGGTTTGAATACCAATCGGTAATCCCAAAGGGCCACACCCGGTTCCTGGGCGCTTTGGCTTCTATTTGTGATATGGGAATTCCCGTTTCCCTTTTCACCGGTAATCACGATTTGTGGTTATCTACCTGGTTAGTGGATGAACTGGGAGCGGTTATTTTGAAAAGCCCTATCCGGAAATCCATTTTGCAAAAGCGTTTTTTGTTAGGGCATGGGGATGGTCTTGGGCCGGGTGACCAGGGGTATAAATTTATTAAAAAAGTATTTGCCAATCGTCCTTTACAATGGTTGTACCGGTGGATACATCCGGATATTGGAATCCCATTGATGAAGCTTATTTCCCAGAAAAGCAGGGAACACCAAAGTGATGATTTTGAGATTATACCCTATAAGGAAAGGCAAATCATATTTAGCGAGCATTACATTCTGAAAAATGAAGTGGATTTCATCATTTTTGGGCATCGCCATATCCCTTTAAATTATATATTAAGTAATGGTAAAACGCGCTATATCAATCTGGGTGATTGGTTGGAGCATTACACTTATGGGGTATTTGATGGAGAGGAATTCAGATTGGAAAAGTTCTTAAAATAAAAAAGTCCCCCTTTTTAATGGGGGACTTTTTAAAATTCATTTAACTTATTGAGGATTTTGAATCATCAATGGGTTGTTATTCATTTCTGAAATGGGTATCTGATATTGCCAACGGTTGTCACCGGCAGCCACTTCAAATAAATTATTGATTAAGTTAGCCAGGTGATTTCCACCTCTTCTATCCAAGGGAGAATTAAGTCTTTTCAAATCAAGCCATCGGAAGCCTTCTCCCCAAAGTTCTATTCTTCGGTAGAAAAGTATTTCATCTATGAGTGCTTGTCCAGTATTGGAAGACAAAGTGTATTCAGGATCTCTCGGGCTCACTAAATCAAACAACACTTGGGCAGCATCGTTTTGCCCTAAGCGAGCTTTTGCTTCTGCTTCAATCAAAAACATTTCAGCAGCTCGCATATATACTACATCCATGCGACTGTCAGCCGTGCTTACGGAAATGAATTTTTGACTGGTGTATGGAAATCTAACAAAATTGGAAGGTAATGTTACTCCTGCAGGGAGGTTATTGTGCTGTCCTGTTGGATCCCATAAAGCTCTTCTGATATCCGTTTCCGGTAATTGATCATAAAGTACACTGAAAATGGCTTTAGGATTGGTACGTATGTTGGTAGAATTAAAATTTCGGGAAACGTACGCCCCAAAATTAGCAAAAAATGTAGTTTGATCCTCTACTATATGACTGCCCCACATCCATTCCCCATTGGTATATGAGTTAAAGCCTGACAGATACTCATTATTAGTCATTAATGGGTATCCCTGTCTTGCCATTTGAGCATTTGTGATGGCCATTGTGTAATTTCCTTGTACTAAAGCAACACGGGCTTTCAGACCTCTGGCCACACTTTGATCCAAATGCGATTTATTGGGTCTTTGATACCCTTGAAGTAATTGAATGGCTTCATCCAAATCGGCATGAATCTGTGCATACACCTCTTCTACAGTGGAACGAGGCTGTGGATCATTGGTATCAATTAATAGAATAGGTACACCTAATTGTGAATTTTGCTGACCGGCTACGTATCTGCTACCATACATCTGTACCAATTGAAAATGGCAAAATGCTCGATATACAAGGGCTTGTCCTTTGGCCATATTTTTAATGGCCTGAGGCCCTTCAGCTCCATCCGCACCATTGATGATGACATTCGCATTCCGAATGATCTGATAATAAACCCTGTAAGGATAGCGAGTTCTGGCACCCTGATCATTGGTATGCATATTCCATTGATATTCTGCGTTATACCAGCCATTACCGGCAGAAGTATGAACAAAGTCTTCTCCCATCACATCCATAGTGATCATGATGCCTCCAACTCCTCCTTCTCCTTGAGAATCATACCGGACATAAAGAGAACGGTGAATTCCATTAACTCCTAACATCAGGTTACCGGTGGTTGCTGTAATTGAGGCAGAAGATATCTCCTGAGTAGGGAGTGTATCCAGAAAATCGTCACCACAAGAAACCATGGCGATCAGCGATAGTATAAAAATGGATTTATATATATATTTTTTCATTTCTTTAAAATTTAAAGTATCGATTAAAAAATAACATTGGCACCTGCTGAAATAATTCGGGCCGGAGTGAAACGGTTTTGTGTAGTTCCGTTAAAATTCTGTGCAGGTTCCAAACCTACTCTTTGTGTCAGGGCAAATAGGTTTTCGGCATTGACATTAAAGCGCAGTCCTTCCATTCCCCAGGATTTTGCAGTACTTGCCGGCACGTTAAAAGTCAGACCCACTTGTCTGAAAGCAAGGTAATCGGAACCAACCAACCATCTGGAGGATGCAGCATTAAACTGCGGTCTTGTGGAAGCATCCATTCGTGGAACATCTGTTATGTCGCCTGGTTGTTGCCATCTTCTTAATGCATCAGTACTTAAAGCCCTGCCATAATCACCGGAGTCCATTAACTGGGCCCAGTTACTGTCATAGGTTGATCCACCGATTTGATAGGTAAGCAGGAAATTAAAGGTTAACCTTTTATATCTGAAAGAATTGCCAATGCCCCCATACAAATCAGGAAGAGCAGTTCCATGAAAATTAAACTCTCCATTGTTCTGATTAGTCGTTACCAAAGTGCCATTCACTTCTCTGATGTCCGATCCACCAATTTCAATCGCTTCTGGTGTAGGAATGTATAATGCAGCTCCATCCGTAGGATCCACACCATACCATGAGCGTAACCAATATGCAAAAATATCACCACCTTCTATCAATTTCTTGGTTCCTGAAATGATTTCTTCCTGTGGAAGTTTGGTGATTCGATTGGTGATGGTGGCCGCATTGAGGTTAAGGTTCCAACTGAAATCTTTTGATCGAACAATATCGGCATTGATGAAAAATTCGAAGCCACGGTTGAACATCGCACCGATATTTTGTGAGACATTGTCTAAACCGGATGAAACAGGAAGAGGAACATCAAAAATTAAACCATCTGACTCTCTCCAGTAATACTCCACGGTTCCTGAAATTCTGTTTTTAAATAATGAAAATTCAACGGCTATATCAAACTGATTGTTGGATTCCCATGTCAAATCCCTGTTGCCGGCAGAACTCAATACGGCTCCAGCTTCTGCTGCATTATTGAATCCCAGGCTTGCAAGAGGCTGGTAGGCAAAGAATGATAAAGCAGTATGACTCAAATTAGAGTCATTTCCGACCTGTCCATACGAAGCCCTTAATTTCAAATCGTTCAGCCAACTGACATTATCAAACCAACCTTCTTCTATCACTCTCCAGGCACCGCCAACGGACCAGAAATTACCCCAACGAACTTCTGGGGCAAAACGGGAAGATCCATCCCGGCGCAATGATGCAGATAAAAAGTACTTGTTGTCCCAGTTGTAATTCAAACGACTGAAATACCCTTCTCTCCTGAGCTCTCTTGTAAAAGAGTTGAGATTGGTAATGTTTACAAAGTTGATCAATTCAGTATTTCCCTCAATAATCTGATCCTGACGTGTACCTGTTAAAGAATTAAATTCAAAATTCAGACTTTCATGACCGATCAATACGCCCAAATTGTGTTTGCCAAAATTATTATTGTATTCCAATAATTGATTGAAATTGATCCCCGTAGTTACAGTATTGGTTCTGAATGCCCTACCGGAAGGTGCTGCATCACCTATGATGGCATTCTGCAACCTTTCATTATTGTATTATCTTCGGTCATAACCATGATTAGTAGTATATTTATAGTTGGTCATAAATGAAATCTCTGCATAGGTACGCGTATTCAAATTGAATACTTTATCTCTATCTACATTCAATAAATTTTCCTGGATAGGGTGTCTTCCCGGAGAAGCCCCTGCGGCACGGATTTCAAGAATATCTCCATGATCAAAAATAGGATTTCCATTATCATCACGTAGCATCTGTCCTGTCATGGGATCATGTAAAAATACAGGATAAATAGAACCGATCACTCTTGTAGTTCTGAATGGATTGACAAAAGATGCACTGCTTGCAGCACCATCCACTGCTTGCCTTGAATCCGCAAAAGATCCAGCGATATTCAGACCGGTTTTAAACCAGTCTTTAACTCTTGAATTGGCGCTGATCCTTGTGGTAAATCGCTCAAAATCGGAATTGATTACAAATGCTTCTTCATTGAGATAACCCAATGAGATAAAATAATCGGTTTTATCATTGGCACCCTGAATGGATAAGTCGGCATTACTTCGTGAACCTACCTTAAATAGTTCTTCCTGCCAGTCCAATGATCCGTATCTAAGTTGAGCAGCTGGATTAATTCTTCCATTGGGCAAAACGACCTGGTCATTGCCTACACTAAAGGGGTTATATCCCAGCAGACCGTAGATTTCTGCAGATGCCTGATCATTCGCTAAACCCATTTCCGTTCCTGAAGTTACCTTAGCATTCCTTAAAGCCTCCCACATCAATACATAATAGTCTTCAGGTCCGACTCTTTCATATTCAGGAACAGATCTCCCGGTGAAACCGTGATTTACATTGAAAGTGACCCGGTCTTTTGTTCCTTTTTTACCTCTTTTGGTTGTAATCATTATCACCCCATTCGAAGCGCCAGCACCATACAAAGAGGTGGAAGCAGCATCTTTTAACACGGTCATGGACTCAATATCTGCAGGATTCAAACTGGCCAGGTTGCCGGTGAAGACCACTCCATCCACCACATACAAAGGTGCATTGGAAGAGGAAATAGATCCTACGCCTCTTACCCTGATGTTAGGCCCACTTCCTGGTTGGCCACTTCCCGGAGAAACCTGAACCCCTGGGGCTGTTCCTTCCAGCGCCTGGGTAATATTGGTAATGGCGCGCCCTTCAATATCCTCTGCTTTGATCTGCGTTGCTGACCCCACAAATTGTTCTTTCTTTACGGTTCCAAAAGCGACCACGATCACTTCATCCAGCGTGGTTGCATCTTCTAAAAGAGTAACATTGATTACATTCATATCCCCAACTACCCGGGATAATTCCTGGTATCCCAAATAAGTGAAGACAAGCACTTCAGAAGAAGCTGCCTGAATGGTATACATACCATCTATGTCGGTGATAGAACCTCTGGTTGTGCCTTGTACAGAGATGTTGGCACCAATCAATGCTTCACCATATTCGTCGGTGACTTTGCCGGTTATGGTCCTTTGCTGTGCAAAAACCATCTGGGCTGTGAGCATCATCAGGAAAATGATTTTTCCTACATTTTTTCTGATCATCTGGTTAAATTTAAATGTTTTGTGAAAAAATAAAATTTGCATATACCCACTTTAACAAAATGTTAAAAATGTGTAAAGCATAGTTTATAAACCTCATATACTTTAATGTCGCTGCTTGATGACTTAGGATGTAGGAATGTAGACCTTTTGATATATAATAATTTTAAAAAATTATTATATATTTAATATGTTAGTAGTTGAAATACAGTATGTAAGTAAGTTACTACGTGTAAATTGTATTGAAAAATGACTAAATGTTAAATGTGAGATAATTGTCGTTGGTAGATTATTTATTGCATTTAATCCCAATTTTATATTTGTTTATCCCCTATTGAATAATATTTATCGATATGAATGAGCACAATTTGAGATAAATTACATTTAATTGTGTTATTGGAATTTGTATAAAATATTGTATTGATTGGTAGTTGCTTTAGTTTTGTTGTTGTGTATATTTTAATTAAATATTATACTGTTGGTGAAATGGTCAAATTCTGAAATATAAATATTAGAATTATAAATATTTCAATTTTGGAATCGATAGTTTAGGATAGAAATCACCAATATCATTTTTCAGAGGCAATGGTTCAGCCTGTCTGAAAAACACCCTTAATATTTACTCCGATCCGGTTTGCTCTTTCATCTGCCCAAAGAAATTGAAATGGCTCTGCATCTTCTTTGTCTTGAGTGGTTTATTTTAAAACGGTTAAGGCCGGTGAATATGAATCCTGATCGAGCTAGACAGTAAAACCTGCCGGCATTCCATCATAAAACAACAGGTGGATTTGCTGGCCCCTATCATGGAGATTTTAGCCCCGGATAGCTGTTATTTCGATTTCTCCTGGTCTGTAAGTAGCTGGCCAACCCACGTAATACGTGCACTAACGCAATTTGTGAGGTGTGTGCAACTTGTGACCGAATAAATACGCTCCAATTTCATTTGCAGCCCGACCATTGATCCAAATCTCCTGAGAAGCCAATCTTAGCCCATCAGAATTGAATATTTTCCTTCCTATACGAGGGCAGAGAAAGTGATATACATTTTCTTTTATGGTACCTGTAAAGTCATTTTCTGTTCTGTCTCCAGTAGACTTCAAATCCTGATGCAAGTCTTACATCTTAATAAGTCAAGATCTAAAACTTTCCCTGAGACTGAAAGTCTATAGAGTATTCTTGTATCAAGTAAAGGGTTAATGGGTGAGTAATTATCCAATTGTAAGACTTAATTGCCGTTTTTGGATGCTGAATTGATTGATTTGGCTGTGTTTTGGCCAGATAGGACATCGTAATGGCATAAAGAACAATTTTTAAAGTTGGCTTTATTGTGAAGCCTATTAATATTCTTCCTTTTAGTTAAATCACTAAACTAATAAGGACAATTTGTCTGAACGAAAGGAATTAGGTTGGTTTCAGGAAAGAAGTAACAGGTTCAGATTCAATCAAAAAGAAAGGTTTAGTCATTTTCTATTTTTTTCTTCATGCCGATTAACATTTCCATTGTTTCGCGGGCAATCTTCCTTTTAATTATAAAATTGAGAAGCCAAACTTTCGGATTTGAATTTGAGTAATAATGTGAAATTGACAATTGGGTCTTTTGGCTTTCAATTTTCTTTAATGTTGACTCTACCATATAATCCGGAAGAAGTTTAGATAACCCCATTGTGTCTGATGGAAAAACCGTAAGGATCTTTTCCATGGGAATGATCTCGATGTCTTTTTCTGTACACGTGTTTTTCCCATCTGCAAGATGACATTGATACATCACACCGACTTCACGAAATTGTTTACCTGAGATTAGATCCACTTTCTTAACTCTTGGATGAAATTCTGGGATCCTGGATAAATCTTGATTGTATTCCCAAACCTCTTCAAGTGGCGCATATATGATAATTGATTGTGTAGATTGAAATTTTGGTTTCATAATGCATGGGTTATAAGCCATTTAATTTAGATTAATTCACAAATTCTCATCTCCAATTAAGTTGCCATGAAACACCAAATCGGTCAATAACCCAATCGAATTTTTTGCTAAAACCATAGTTTTGTAAAGGCATGGCCACTTCTCCATTTTCCGATAGTTTTGAATACAGATGTTGAATTTCACTTTCGGTTTCACATTCCACATAATTAGCCACTGCTGGGGTGAAGTCCCAATTATGAACAGGTGGGCTGTCACTGCACATGAATATCATACCATTCAATTGAAATGTTGCATGCATAATCCGGCCTGCAACTCCAGGGCCTGATTCTCCCCATCGTTGGATAGTTATGATTTTTGAGTCATCAAATAGACTGATGTAAAAATTCATTGCGTCTTCCGCATCATTCTTTTGAAATGTCAGGAAGGGTATTATTTTTTGAACCATAGCCATATTGTTTTCTTTCAATAATTCTGCTTTGTCGTTATTCTGGGCCAGACAAGTGACGGCAAAACAGCATGATATGAATAGATGTAATATAGTTTTCTTCATAAACTAAATCATTTTTTGGATGAGCCAAATATGCCCAAAAGGATCTTTTATTTGTCCTTGTCGATATCCGTAATCAAAATCCTTGGGTGGATGGATGAGGGTGGCGCCGGCATTGATAGCATTGTTGACCATCTAATCCACATTCTCTACAAAAATGCCTATAGTGCATGTAATTCCATGTATTGAAAGTGGGGTAAAGTGGCCTGTGTGGGAGTTTTTCATTTGCCCCAAAGTTTCGATGACAAAATGCGCCATCTACAAGTATGAGTGGTTTTCCAATTCCTGTTTTTGAAAAAGCGATGCTCGTGCCGTCAGAGGAAGTTACAAAGTGGGTCATTTTATCTAGTGAGTTTTATTAATACATTTTCCAATTGGTTATGCGCCATTGTCAAGCCTTCAGCCATTCCCATTTTGATAACGGTCTCAAGAGATTCCTGATCCGGGTACTGTGCAAAACTAACCACTAATGTACCTTTCTCTGTTTTTATAAAGGTGTTCCTCCATTCACACACTGGTAAATCTTGATTGATATTCCCTTCATGATCTGCAAAGGCATCTTTGCCTGAAAAATAATCCTGGAATACGATGGTTTCATAGAGCTGAATACCACCGTGTCTTTCTCCCGCCGGGCCTACCATGTCGTATATCCATTTGCCACCTTCACTGAAGTCCATAACTTTTGTTTCACATTTCCAGGGTGCGGGTGCCCACCATTGGTCCAGCAATTCCGCTTCTGTCCAGGCTCTCCAAACCAGGGGCACATCCTCTAAAAATTCTCTTTTAGTTTCAAATGTGGCAAGCTTTAAATCGGTAGTTATCTCCGTTTTCATCATTAGGTTTTTAATTGGTTTAATAAATGATCAAGTTGGTTGAACCGGTTTTCCCAAATCTTTCGAAATTGTTCTAACCATTGATCTATTTCTTTCATTTTATCTACTTTAAGTTGATAGTAGATTTCTCTTCCTACTTTTTCCTGATCCAGTAGTTCACATTCATTTAGTATTTTGATATGCTTGGAAACTGCCTGGCGTGTCATATCAAACTCATCAGCTAATGCATTTGGTGTTAAGGCCTGGGTTGCGATCAATACCAATATGGCCCTTCGGGTTGGATCTGCAATCGCTTGAAATACATCTCGTTTCATAA
>JRYF01002191.1_pt1 | contig 54683 bp, 64 predicted proteins | sample 235331 | NCBI WGS metagenome assembly JRYF01 (sample SAMN03074217, study PRJNA261475) | activated sludge metagenome | biome: Wastewater Treatment Plant; feature: Wastewater; material: Activated sludge; isolation source: activated biomass of a wastewater treatment plant treating hydrocarbon... ... | reverse complement strand
GAAATGGGCGACTGGTTCCGCAACCTGCCCAACGGCTTGGATACGGAACTCGAAACAGGATCAAGGTCACTGTCCGCGGGTGAAGCGCAATTGCTCGCCTTCACGCGCGTCTTTTTGCGGAATCCAGGTCTTGTGATTCTGGATGAAGCGTCGTCCCGTCTCGATCCCGCCACCGAGCAAAAACTCGAACGTGCAATTGACAAACTCTTGCAGGGACGCACCGCCATCATCATCGCCCACCGCCTGCACACCATTCACCGCGCCGACGATATTTTGATTTTGGAAAAAGGTGTCGTCAGCGAATACGGAGATCGCAAAGCGTTGGCATCCGACTCGACCTCGCGCTTTTACCAACTCCTGCAAACAGGCATGGAAGAAGTGCTGGCGTGATTTCCCTCACCCAACCCCTCTCCCATAGGGAGAGGGGACAGACTCCCTTCTCCCCTCGGGACGCTTCGCAGGAGCTGGGGATTAGGGCAACCTCCTTCGTGTTCCTTTGTGACCCTTCGTGGTAAAGAAAGATCGAATCATGACAACCCTCAACCCAACCGAAAACATCCCGTCCCTCCCCGCGTGGAAGGTCATCCACCAAATGATCCGCTTCCGCCCAGGGATGTGGCTCATCGACCTTGTCAGCGTTGCGCTCATCCGCTTTTGCTGGCAGGTCGCGCCCGCGCTCATCATCAAAGCCTTCTTCGACATGCTCACAGGCGGCGCGCAATTGACCTTCGGCATCTGGGCAATCGTCGCGTTCCTCGCCGCCACCTGGATTGGACGTGTGATCGCCAGTTACGGCTTCTACTATGCCGACGTGCCCATCTTCGCGGACATGAACACGCTCCTGCGCCGCAATCTTTTGCGTCATATTCTGCGGCGACCTGGCGCGTCTCCGTTGCCTGATTCTGCGGGCGAAGCCGTCAGCCGCTTCAAAACCGACGTGGACCAAATCCCGCTCTTCGTCATTCTCGTCAACGACATTATGGTCGGGCTTGCCATCATCGCGGTTGCCATCGTGCTGATGACGCGCATCAATCCGTCGGTCACGGTCATGGCGCTGATTCCAGTCATCATCGTCGGCATTATCGCCAACCTTGCCACCACGCGCATCGAACATTATCGCCGCGCCTCGCGTCAAGCCGCGGGCAAGGTGACGGGTTTCATCGGCGAATTCTTCGGCGCGGTGCAGGCAGTCAAAGTGGCGTCGGCGGAGAAAAATGTCATCGGTCATTTCCACAAGATCAACGACGAAAGACGCGTGCTCACCGTCCGCGAAAAACTCTTCGACGAAGTCCTCGGCTCGTTGTATCGCAACACGTCCACGCTTGGCACGGGCGTCATCCTCGTGTTAGTCGGTCAGTCCATGCGCATGGGTCACTTCACGCTCGGCGATTTCTCGCTCTTCGTTTATCTCCTGCAAAGCATGGGCGACCTCACCACGTTCGGCGGCATGTTGTGGGCGCGCTACAAACAACTCGACGTCTCGGTCAAGCGCATGTACCGCCTGATGGAAAACGCGCCGCTGGACGCGCTCGTGCAACACAGCCCCATCAATCTGACGGGACCACTGCCCGACGTGACCTACCCGACGAAAACCGCCTCAGACCGACTCTCCGAGTTGGTCGCTGACCATCTGACCTTTCACTACCCGAATTCGGTCAACGGCATCGAAGACATTTCCTTCAAACTTAAGCGCGGCTCATTGACGGTCATCACGGGTCGCATCGGTTCTGGCAAGACGACTCTTCTGCGTGCTCTGCTCGGATTATTGCCAATGGAATCAGGTGAAATCAGATGGAACGGAACCACGATACACGAACCAAGCGATTTCTTCGTTCCTCCGCGCTGCGCCTACACCGCGCAAGTCCCGCGCCTGTTCAGCAACACCCTGCGAAACAACATCCTGCTCGGACTTGACCGCACCGACGACGACATTTACCGCGCGGCGAAACTCGCCGTGATGGACCGCGACCTCGAACAACTCGACGACGACCTGGAAACGATGGTCGGCTCGCGCGGCGTCAAACTCTCTGGCGGACAGGCGCAGCGGGCAGCCGCGGCGCGCATGTTCATCCGCGAACCTGAACTGCTCGTCTTCGACGACCTCTCCTCCGCGCTGGATGTGGAAACCGAACGTCAACTCTGGGAGCGCATCTTCGCCGACGGCAACGAGAAAACCTGCCTCGTCGTCTCCCACCGCCGTCCGCTCCTGCGCCGCGCCGACCACATCATCGTGCTGAAAGATGGTAAGGTAGAATCCAAAGGCACGCTTGATGAACTTCTCACAACCAGCCCCGAAATGCGCGAGTTGTGGAAGTTGGAAGAGAATTAGATGTCATTGCGAGAGCGGTGTTCTTCCGCCCGAAGCAATCTCCTCAAAACAGGAGATTGCTTCGCCGCCTTCAGCGGCTCACAACGACATGACCACTAAAACATCTGCTCCTGTTTCGGTTGCGCATCCGCGCGCAGACGGGCGTTATCGGCATACATCATTAATTGTGGATCATCCTCGAAGACGCGTGCGGGGAGACGTTCGGCGACCTGGACGATGGTGGTATAGTCGCGCTCTTTCCAGGCGCGACTGAAACCTGCGCGGATTGCCTCGAGGCGGAAGGTTTTTAGCCGACCCTTGCCTTTGAGATATAGGGCAAACTCGCGCATTAGACCCTTCTCGCGCAGTGCCTGGATATCGCTCTCCTTGGCGGGGTCGGGCAGATACCAGCGTTCGGTCTCGTCCTTTAAGAAGTTTTCTTCCAGGATGTCGCGCAGTTCGGGCATAGACTCGTAGGAGACCTGGTGCAACTCCTTTTTGAATTTGTTTGCCAACTCCGAATAGGTCTGCGGACCAGCCCCCTGCTCGGGATCGAGTTGACGGCGGAGCCACTGGATAGCGCTCTTCTCGTCGGTGATGAAAAGGGGTAATTGCTCAACACGCTCCGCCTGCAAGCGCAGACGGTCATACTCTGCTGCCTGCGGGAAGGTGAAGACCATGCCATCACGCTCAGCGAAGCGTTCCTTTAAGCCTTGATAAAGCTCTGGCGCGGAAAGCGGCACGGACAAGCCGCGCTGGATGTGATACGCCACCATGCGGTCATAGAGCAAGTAAGGCGCACGTTCCTCAATAAACTCGATAAGATTATTTGCTTTGAGATTGGGCGGAGCGACATGTCCCAAATGCTGACCAATGAATTCCCACGCCCCTCGTACACTTCCGTTTTCCCCTACAAAACGTTGCTCGAATTCTTCCTCGGGCTTGTAAGCAGAAATGATTAAGTCTTGCTTGACTGCGCTGGTCGAAGTAACCTGCTTAAAAGTGCCTTGTTTTTTGTCCAGTGTGCGAACATCCGCAATCATGAAGCCCGCGCGTAGTAAGGCTTCAAGAATACTATTCCAAACAGTATTTTGGGAATTATGGAACTCTATTGTCATCCAGCGCCCAGGTTTGAGAACACGGTAAAACTCACGAAAACAAGACTCCATCAATGTCTGGTATTCAGGCAAGCCTTTACGCTGGGTCTTGCTCACAACTGCTTCGGAGTCATTGTTGGTGAAGACTCCCAACCACGCCTCCCACAGGAAGTTTAATTCTGAGTACATCAAGTTGGCGCCAAAAGGTGGATCTATGAAAATATAGTCCATCCTGTTATCCGGCAAATGCATTTGGTTTGCGCTTACAGTCGAAATTGCATTATTGCCTCCTGCCAATTCCTGACGCATGAGCAACAGTTCTCGATATAACCGTAATCTACGAGTAATTGCTTGGAATATAGGATACTCATGTGTAATCGAAGGAAAATAGAGTGTGCCTGATGTGCCTGCTGTGTGTTTATCATGTGGTGCCCAACGAAACATCTTGGTCAACGTTCGTATCAGCGACGTAATAACAAACATCGAACTTGTTCCGTAGGCTTTGGAGACAGTAGTTGTTAGTGTCCACAGGTTCCGCCGAGTATAGAAGTGGTGAACATGGGTAATACCTGCATGATAGCCAGCGCGCCATGTATCTCCCCAATTTTCACCTTTGAACATAAAAGGCTCAGTTGGGAATGGATAGGGAATTTCACTGTTCTCAATTTTCTCTATCAGAGCCAAATCGTGTTCATCAGGGCGTTTCTCGTAGCGTTTTTTGCCTACTGAGTAATTGATCAGCACAGGCACTTGTTTCGCCTGACGCACAGTTTGCCCCAGAGCACGGTCGTACTTGGTCTCAAAGGCGCGTTCGGCGCGTTGAGCACGACTCTCCTTGTGCGGGCTTTTGCTCAGGCGGGTGCGGCAGGATGGACAGTCCCAATCTTCGCGTACACTCCCTATCTCGTGATCCACTGCCATATCCCAAAACGCCATTTCTGTTCCACATGAGGGACATAGGAAAACATCTGACCAGACGGTATAGTTGATTTTGCCCCTCACCCTCGCCCCTTCTCCCCCAAGGGGAGAGGGGAGAATGTGCCAGGTTTCGTACATCCAACCGCATTCCTTTTCCACCTCTGCCAGAATGTGTTTGGCTTCGAGCTCGAAAGCGCGGGCGTTCACGGGCGTGTTGTAGTTGTAGGCGATGAAGGTCGCGGCGGGAGAGAGATCAATAAGCATCGCTTTGCGTGCGCCCAACCTCGAGATGGGCTTGTCGCCATCCCAAATCATACCGTCTTTGTCCATGTGGTAGCCTAAACTTTCCACAGTTTTCTTGTCACCGCAGAGTTGCGCGGCAACGCCCGTCATGCCTGTGCCGCAAAACCCGTCCAGCACCACGTCGCCTGGGTCGGTATAATGCAGAATGTAACGCATGATCGCTTTGTGCGGGACCTTGGTATGGTAAGAGTGCGCATTGTAGATCGGGTCGTTCTTGCCTTCAGACACATCCGAGGCGAAGGGATCGCGGTGATATTCTCGAATTCCGATTGGGGCTTCTTCGCTGTCGCGTTCTTGTGACCATGCTTCGATGATTTCAGCCAGAAAGGGATTCGGGCAGGCAGTGTAATAGGGCGGGTCGGAGAGCGTCAGGATGGCTTCATCATTATTGGCTTTCGGGAAACCTGGCGTTTTGCGAAATTCGGGATCTTGCAGACGCATGCGCAGTTTTTCCAGCCACTGCTGGCGTTCAGTTTCGTTTCGTTGCGGGCGGGTTTCTTCGGTGAGAAGATCAAGTTGGGGCATGGGTTCTCCGAACGAATTCATTACCAGTCAATCTCAATGCGAATCTTGTCTCGCTTCTTATCGCCAAGTTGTTTCTGCAAAAGCATATCCAGGCGTTGGTATAGTTCTTCCACGGTGCAAGGCATTCCAGCCTGAGTGAGCACCAGCAGGAACTCGGTGCCATTCAGCACGACCTTTTCCAATCCCTGCAAAGCATCGTTCACCGATTGAACGAAATTCTGAGAAACGCTGGCAGGCAACTTCCCGTCACGGATGAACGATTGAATCTGCTCTCGATAAGGCGATTTTAGCAGAGCGACATCCTCGCTGACCTCGGGCTTTTGTAATTCCTCGCGCAGGCGTGTTACCCAGGACGTGTGCAGGCGATCCAGTTCCTGGAAGACCGCCTCAAGCGTTTCATGTACAGACCTCCTCTCGCTTTCCGCACGCGGGTCAAAGCCACAATGTGGACATTCGGTGTGTTCACGCAAGTCTTCTTTGGTCAAGACGGGACAGGCTTGTAGCGAATCGTTGAAGGTCAGTTGCAATCGGCGAAATTCACTTTCTGGCAAAATCGAAACATCCTGCAAGGCCAGCAATTGCCTCCAGCGTGAATCCTGCGTGAGAGAGCGTTTCCGCTCATCGCCAGCCCGATCTAAACGCGCAGACTGGTGAAGTTGAAGATAGGCATCCACGTACGTGGCGCGCAAATTGCTCAATCCGCCGTTCAAACGGGAGTAAAGCGAGGTGTCGGAACGCGTTTTGGGATTCCGCAACCATCCCAGTTGATCCTGTCTGAGGCGGTTCGTATCTGCCTGCCAGGGATGACCCGCGGGTAAACGCAATTCCGCGCGGGCGACGTAATTCAGATGAGGCTGCAACGCCTGGAACAATTCACGCATCTGACTCAGTTTTTGCAGAGTCTCTCGTCCCTTGAGTTTGGCACGCACCTCAGCCACACCTAAAGAAAATTGCCGCAATCGCCCAGGGGTGTTCAAGCGCTCTATCGCTTGAAGCAGATCGCGATAATCTTCCAGTTCCTTCCGCCATTTTTGACTCTCTTCAGCCGACAAGATTGCCTCACCCCAATACCGCAATCCCTCGCGCAAGTTGTCGAGTACCATTGCCAGGCGCGGTAATTCGGTTTCTGCCAAACGACTCACTTCTTGTGCAGCGCGTTCATGTTGCGATGAATTGCTCACCCATTCTACGGGCAGCCCCACCCCATCGAATAAGGCTTTGAGCGATTGTTCTGGAACAGGCTTGGGTCGGGCGATAGTGGAAAAATGCGTCAGGTCGCTCGCCTCGATCCGCGCCACCTCATCCAAATCATCGGATGTGAACGTGCGCCCCATCCACGCCAAGGTAACCTCGCCTTGGCGAAGAAGGGCTGCAAGAACCACCATCAACAGTTCGGGTTCGAGACCGAATTTCAACTCACGTTCGCGGCGTGGGTCCGCACCAATCAGTTCCTTGCGGTTTAAGACGCGACCCGAGCCCAGTGCATCCAGCTTGGACAAAATGGCTGAAGCATATCTCGATTCTGCAACGGTATATTTGGGCTGTCCCTCTCCTATGCGGATCAACTCCAATCCTTCCAAAATGCTTTGCGCTTGCTGGTTGAGCGGTCCGCCTGCCAACGCGCGCAATGTTGCCTGACACGCCTGCGGCAGGGAGATTTGGGTCAATTGAATGTGATCGAACGCTGGATAGTCGCGATACTTCTGCTGAAAGTAATCTTTCAAAATGGCGGAGGTCAATTGATATACCTGATCACGCAGGCTGGACTCGGCTCGCCCCAGTCGGTACTCGCCCCAAGTCTCTGCCACGCTATGGCTCACCTTGCCATATTTCACTTCGAAAGCATGCGCAAAATTCTCACGTAGCCAGCGGGTGAGTATGTTCAGGAACTGATTGGCTTTGCTTTCATATTGGGTCTTATTACTGCCCGATGAAATCGCCGCCATCTCCCGCGCTCCAGCATACAGACGCAAATTCTGTCGAAAGACATCGTCTGGCGCAGTCAGCAGGAAGAAGACTTCATCCGACTTTGGCGCATCTTTCTTACCGTTTTGCTTGAACAGGCTAATAAAATGGATGTAGAAATCCCGTTCAGGCTGGGTATGAGACCGCTCATCTCGCGCACCCAAAAAAACGTAGCCATCGCGCGTCATGCCGCGCCCTGTCCAGGGGATTTCGATTTGCCAGATACGGAATCCAGGACGGTATGTGCTTTCGTCCAATTCCAGAATACGCCTTAGAGCGTCGAAGTAATAGCGGTCGAGCGCATCCTCCTCGAGGACAGCCGCCCTTTGCTCGATCAGGGCGTCGAAATCAACATCCTTATCGAGATCAAGATAGTACTGGTCGTTCTCGCGATTATGGGAAATGAACTGCCCGCTGACGGCGCGCGAGATTTCCTGCAAGACGCTTTCCACGCTGGTCAGAAGAAATGCCGCGTCCGCTTCAGGGATGGGCAAATGCAGACAGAGTCGGTCCCGTAGTTCTTTTGGTGTCAACCCGATGGGAGCGCGCAGGTCGCCCGTGGTCAGGCGGTGTAGGGAAAGAGCATGCACGATTCGCAGTGCCGCATCCCGATAAATCGGCGACAAGGCATTCCTGATCCGTTCTTCTAAAACCTGGCTTTTGTCCATCACGTCGCGGATTTCGGGTGTGCTTCGATATGAAGGGTCCTCCTGAATCAACCGCCAAAAAGCATCGAAGGAAAGTAACCCGACGCGATCCTGAGGCACATCGTCATTAAGAATTCGGCGCATCTCTTGGCTAATGGCTTTAAGTGCCTGACGTTTCTCGATCACCGTCACGCGCTCGAACATTTCCAGGTATGCGGGGTGCACAGGGAAGAGTTCCACGAACTCATCCATGCGTTCTGCCATGAGTTCATAGAGCGATGAGAATTTTTCCAAATAGGTGCGGATGCGTTTGCGTTGGGCATCCTTCTTGGCGAGCAATCGCCGCGAAACGACAAATGCCACGTCCTCGCGCACGATGCGCACCTGCTGATAGCGGTCGCGCACGCGGCGGATCGAATCGGCGGCAAATTGAAAGCGCGGGTTGTCAAAGAGCGACTCTTGAATCCCAGCCACGAAGCGCAGATCTGAAACGGCGCACGTTTCCCCAATCTCGCGCAGGAATGCCAGATCCATGATGAGTTCTCGTTCTTTCCGTCCCAGAAGGTATTCCAGCAGTTCATCAATGACCACCAACAACCCTTGACCAGGATGTTTCTTCTGAAAAGCCGTCATCGCGTCCATCAACAGGTCCTTGGCGTTGGGCGCTTCATCCATAGACGGAAAGCGAACATTCACACCCAATTTCTTGAGTCCCTCCTGCAAATAACCCAACACCACGTCTCGCAGCGGCATGTTGGTGCTTCCAAATTCCTGCCTCACCACACGGAACTGTCCTGCAATGACTTGTTTCACTCCTTTTGCAACCGCTGGATGGGTCACTGACTCAGCCAGGTCGGCGTGTTCGGCAACGGCAGAGAGCAATGACATCAAATGCGATTTACCCGTCCCATAGTTGCCTACCACGAACAAGCCGCCTGTTTCTTCGCCTCGCTTCAGACTCAGGGTGGGCAGGACTCGGTGAAGGATTACGTCCGCCATGCGGTCGGAGATTACGTACGTCCGAACCAGGCGCTCGGCTTCGGCTCGCTTTTCCGATTGGCGAAGCTGCACCACAGTTTCTATAGGCTCAAACTGAATAAGGTCAGCGTATTTCATGGTTGCCTCATTGATAATTGAAAAATATTCCCGAGTTGAGGGCGGGTACGTTCATGTGCAACGACAATCAGATGAGTTCGGGCACGTGAGCAGGCGACATACAGCAAGGGATTTAGCCACGATGGGTCATTGTCTTCCAAGCCAGCCACCAGGATGACACGGCTCTCCAATCCTTTGAAACGATGGGCACTGCTGACGCGAATATCATTCTTGCGCAAATTGATGTCGCCCCATTCCATCAGGACGAAGTTTCCAAATTTCTTGCCGGGCATGAAAGGTGTTTTCTCTGGTGAGCGGGTGGTGATCAGAACGATGTTCGATGGTTCGATCTTCTCCTCGTTCACCAGACGATGGAGGGCTTTTTTGACCCATTCTTCCTGCTCATGAGGCGTTGAGAAGTAAAAGATTTCGGGCGCTCTTCCTTCGGGTCCTCGGCAGGAAAGTACTTTGGGATCGTGATGAAATCCCTTGACTACATTGTGGATGGCGCGCGTGTTGCGGCAATTTTCCCACAAGGTAAAAGGCTCGGCGCTTATCATTTGTGTTAGGCTGGCAGGTCGGTGATAGATGTTCTGATTACTATCGTAAAAGGCATAGAAAATTCCCTGGCGCTGGTCGCGCAGTAGAAAGAATAAAATTTCCCACCATTCATCACGGAAATCCTGTCCCTCGTCTACAATAATGGCGTCATATTGAGGACCCAATTCATCAATGGCATCAAGAAGCATTTTGGGCAAGACTCCGTTATAGTATTCCTCTTCGCTTCTATAAGCACGATACCCGATCCCTGCTTCCTTCGCCAAATGTTTGCACAGACCGTGAAAGTGAAACACGCTTACCCCTTCAGGCACACGCTGATGGAGATATTCCGCCAGAGGGGCGTTGAAACACAGCAGAAGCGTGTCAAAGCCCTGACCTGCAAGTTGTCGTGCCTTTTCCAATGCCAGCATCGTCTTGCCTGAACCCGCGCAACCTTCGATGAGCGCTGTGCGATGGCTTTGAATGAACTGAAGCAATTTCATCTGATCTTCGGTAAGTTCGATCAGGCGCTGTTCCTCATTTGCCAACTCCACACCAAGCGGCGTGCGCAGGGAAAAAGATTGTCCCAAAAATCCTTCCAACAATCGCAAACGATCCGTTCCCAAGACTCCCCGTGTTCGTTCCTCTCCAATAAACCACTCAAATCCCTCATTGATTTTGGCTTCAATGTTGAGCAAATCCTTTGAGTCCAGCACCAATTGCCGAGGTAGGTCAGGGCGTAAATATGCTTGTTCAACAACCACATCGGGGAAAACTACAAGGTAGGCAATGGTTAAGAAACGCTGGTCCCAACCAGGCAATTCTCTGAGTTTGGATAACAATGCTCCCTTGCTGTTTCGTGCCTGCTCAATCGGGTCTTTGATCTCGTGCTCGATCCCCTGGCGGTCTTTGCTGAACCATTGCTTCTGCGCCGCATCATAGCGAACTTGTCCACCCTTGACTTCGAGAATCATCAAACCCCACTCTGGATGAGCAATAATANNGTCCTTCAACGCCTCTGCCAACGCCTGCGCCTGTTTCTGCCCCTTTTCATTCAAATGCACGCCGGGAATTCTCCCCGCCATTTTCCCGGTCTTGACGTAATCATTCTCGCCATGCCGGATGAGCAATAATAAAGTCAGCCTCGCCGTCACGCGCCCCGCTCTTTAGATCTCGTACCTGCCAGGCTACGCTGTAGAAGACACAAAATGATGGTCCCAATCCTGAGAGGACCTCAAACACCTTTTTCTCGGCTTGCCGTCTCGGATCGCCAAGCACATGTTCAGGTAATCGTTCTGGGTAGATTTTCGCCATTGTTTTACCTGCATACTCATTCCACCTTTTGACAACCAAGGCGGTTGTGTGAACAGAAAAGAAGTATACAACAATTATACAAACATAGTTCGTATCCTTGCGAACCTGTAACTTCGCAATTTCACATCCAAAGTTGCGGGAAATGTCGTAAGAGCAGATATGTGCGTTCTTTTTACTGATTTATTAACTGAATGCAGGACGTTTCCACAATGTGCTTTACCGCTGAAATTAGCATTCAGGTAAGCTAGTTTTGGGGGAAACGACGGTCTTCGATTTGCTCACCTGCAAGGGGACCCTGGCGATGTGGGACGTAGAATAGGAATCATGAAGCAACACATCGCCAATTTTCTTGACAACCCGACCAGATTCCTCAACGACCCGCGCAACCAAAGAACACTGGTTATATCCGGCTTCATCGTCCTCTTTTCCTGTCTACTTTTCCTGCTTTTTGGGAGAGCAACGCGCCGCGGTGAAACTGTATCTGCGGAGGGTATGACTGCCACACCCGTGTCCACAACTCCCACCATCATGCCTACAAAATGGTGGATCAAGATGACAACGACTTCCTCCCCTGCCCCATCGGGCAAAACGGCACCCACGGATCCCGCAGGGATGTCGGCAAGCGACTGTCCTTCGAGTTTTTCATCACCTTTACAGTCAGGAATATATGCCTATATCTCCCTAACTCCCCCTCTTCCTAACCGCCTGCGTTCTGGTGCAGGAAAAGCAAATTATTACCTGGGACAGATCGAACCTGGTGGAGGCGTGAGAGTCCTCGAGGGACCATTATGTGCCGACGGTTTTTCATGGTGGTTTGTAGAGTCCACACAAGACAGGTTACGGGGATGGACAGCTGAGGGGAGAGAATCAGAGCAATGGATAATACCCTGTCCTGATCAAACAGTCGCTTGCAGTAAAAAACTAGCACCTACGCCCTCCTCGGTGGCTGCACCTACATCGCCCTCGAAAGATAAAGACAAAAACGAGGATGACAGGTGTAAGTCGGACAAGCTCGCAGTAGGTATTCTTGCACAGGTGGAACAGGATAGCCTTTTGGTGATCCGATCGGAGCCAAACACCGGTGACGTGGTCGGGCGCGCCGGTCCGTTATCAGTAGTCAAGATTGTTGACGGTCCGGTCTGTGCAGGCAGTGCAGTATGGTTCAAATTAAATATTGCTGCTCTAAGTCTTTCGGGATGGGCTACAGAAAACAATCTACATGCTTGTTCAAGAGAGGACGAGTGCACCTGAACGCCAGAGTAATCGAAGAAATTATGCTTCGAGAAGACAGGGTGGAACTCATTGTTCAACTGAAGGGGATCCTGGCAGGGTCTTAGTTGTTTGAGAGTTCTTCAATGCGGTGCTTATCCATAAGTTCTTAAGTCTCTGACCACACTACTTTCACAGTCAGCAAATTCCATGAGCCAATTTAGATTTGATCCATGTTCGCAGTAGAATGGTTGAACCATCACCTCCAGAATGGTTTTCATGAAATTGTGGGTACTCAGCACGCTAGAACTGAGGAGGTCATGCTTTCTCAAGTCTCTCCAGTAACGGTAAAGCCTCAGCATAGTCAGGCTTCATGCCCAATCGATCAAACCAATCCAATGCTTCTTTTACATGAATCTGCGCCGAATCAAATTCACCCAATGCTTCTTCTGCCAGGGCTAATCGATATTTCAACACGCCCAGGTATCCTCTTGTTCCATATTTTTCAAAGAACTCCAGACTTCGTAAACAAAGTTCCTTTGCCTTTTCTGGGTGCCCAAGATGATATTCCGCGATGGCTAGGTGACCTGCCACACCCCATGACAGTTGTTCGTCATGCGGAGTCTCCTCGGCAATCTTTTCGAATCGCCTTTGGACTGATGAGAAATACTTCTGTGCGCCTGCCCAATCATTCTCGGCACGGGCAATTTTTCCGTACTCATGCAGGATCAGTAATTCCAAATTGCTATCGTTTATTTTTTGGGAAATCTCGTAGGCCTGATCGCAGAGTTTTCGCGCAGCAGCCAAGTTTCCCTTCTTTCTGTTGATAGCGCTGAGGCGTTGTAATGATTTTCCTATACCCTTTTGTGCATTAATCAATTGATAATGTTCCCTGGCCTCTGAAGACGCTTCGAATGCTTCTTCATATTCTCCGCGCTGTTCAAGCAGCCAACTAATTCTATTCCCAAACCTGCCAGTGTTGGTATGATCCTGAGTGATTCTTGCTAAACTTAATGCGCGCTGGCTGTAAGCGAGCATCTCGTTCCAACGCCCCGCGTCGTCGAAGTAATCGCTGCTCAACAATGTAAGTATAAATACATCATAGGCAGTGCCATTGAGATAAGCCCATTCAATTGCCTCGCGAAGATTTTCTCCTTCTTCGTAAAAATCTGGACCCTTGTAACGCCAGATTATTTCATCTTCTGAATACTGAAATGTTGTTTTATAGTAATCAATCCAATTTCTTCGTGCCGTCTTTTCAAATTCCGGGTGGGAGCTTAATTCATTCTCTGCATAGGACTTAGTTAAAGGCAAAAGCGCAAATCGATTTGCCCGTTTATTCACAATAGATAATTTTTCCAGCGCTACAAGACTATCATCCAGATCCAGGGTTGGCAGTTTGGTGATAAATCCTAGCGCATCTCGACTGCCGTCTGTTACGAACATGGATAGGGCCATGAGCACATTATGAGATGGCTTTCCCCTGATAGCTTCCATGCTTCCAGTAAAACAAAAGGAAGCAATGTCGTTAGAAGGAACTCCCAGCCGCTCTAATACAGTGGTAACCGCATACCCAAATCCCATTTGCGCTATGCACCATACGATGGCCAGGGGTACTCCTCCAGTGCGCTCATATAGTTTTTGAGACTCGTCTTTTGTTAGAGTGACTCCTTTTTTTGTGCATTCCAAGTCAATTAAAACCTGAGAGTCTTTCACTGACATGCCTGTAAGCCGCACTGGGTAAGCAACATCAATCCTGTGTCGTGTGGTGACAATCGCCTTGGTTGGCGCCGGCAGTTCACGTAGAAAAGTCATCACCGACTCGTCGTCTACGGTTTCGAGATTATCTATGATTAGCAACGTTCGCTGGCGCGTAAGGGCGAGCCGAACGACTTCAGGTTGCTCTTCGGGCCGGGCACGAGTGATATCTTCCCTTTGTAGTGCCGCCGCAATTAAGGAATAAATATCCTCGAGTGTGTTAAGTGCCTGATGTCTAGTTTTGATTCCCTCAGCCGTCAGAATCGTTCTTTTCGCACTTGCCCAAATGATTGCACCAAACCTATCGTTTGGGGTCAATCGATCGAAATTTCGCAGATAATGATGCGCAACCTCTAGGGCCAGAGAGCTCTTGCCGATGCCGCCAATCCCATCAATCGTAACCAGGGCGTGTTGTGAAGATGGATAAGGCCTTAATATCTCATGAATTTTCTTCAATTCTTCTTCACGTCCAACAAACTTCCCATATTCTGGATTGGGCAAATTGTGATAAATCTGCATTGTTCCGGTCAACGCTTGATTAGGGCTCGGCAGCAACTTGTGTTGACCAATTGCGTCTGTGAGTTGTAGTAATGCCTGTTTTACTCCTTCATTCACATCCACAAGCGCTTGTAATTGAATTTTCTGAAGTTCTACCTGTTGCTTCATCGCCTCAGCTGTGATCTTCTGGAATTGCAGGCTGTAAACTGGCNNCCGCTCTCTATTCTTCCTGCCAGGTAGCACACTGTTAAACGACTGTGAGACAATACCACCTTCATCAGCCAGATACGAGCCTGGTGATTTGAGCATTGTAATCAAAGCCTGTTTCACATCAAGGTCTTTGAATAAATCTTTTTCCTTTGCTATTGCTTCAACAAGGTCTTCGTCTTGTTCGTAGTATTCTTCTGAAAATCTCTTAATAGCGCGATCTAATCCTTTGTCAAACTTCCGTCTGAATGCCCCGTCTGTACGAAGTTGTTTGAGTTTCTCGGCAATACCATCACTTACATATTTTTTCGCCTGCTCTGACACAAAATCTACCAGTGCGTCCTGAGCTTGCTGGCGTAGGTCCCGCGGAATAAAGTCAAGAATGTTAATCTCAATCATTTGACCTCACACTGCTCCAATACTTTAACATCCGACAAAACCCGCCAGCCAACCGAATATTCATCTAACCTTGAGTCAGGGAGTCTGCCCCCCGGTTGATCCACCTTGCCCGCAAAGCGCGTGGTCTTAGACCAAGAAGTTTCGGCACATGTCGATCAATTCGAAAGTATACAATAGAATCATTTATACGACACACCTTAAGCTTTAGTATTTCATAAAGTACAATCACCAGAACATCCTGAAGGAAAGTAGTGCGATGCCAAATTCAACCTCCAAAAAGGCCTTGCCAAAGCGAGAGCAATTTTCCAGGCTGGAAAACAACTACATAATACGACAACAAGCCGCGCTGAAGTACAAGATTCCGCTTATGACTCTGTACCGATGAGCCCAAAACCCAAATTTGATCAGGATAAAAAACGTGGATGGGACCACTCTGGTGAACGAAGCCGACGTCGCCTATTGTGCGCAGATGCGTAAGAAGCGCGGCGGTGGAAAGGGGAAATGGACCTTCAACGATGACGGCACACTATTCAAGCGAAAACCAAAAGATCTGACTCAGCGATAGTAAAACGCATTTTGTCCCCACTCCCCTGCCAACCGTCGTTCCTGAATACTCCGCGGCCGCTAGTATAGAGATGGAAAGAGACAAAAAATAGTGACTGTATCAGTGTAGTCACTATTCAGATAACTCCCAATAAGCAGTCACTATTTTTTGTCGGGTGACTATTTATATTCGCCTTGCCATAGTGACTACACGAATAAACCTTGTGTCTGCAGACACGCACCTATTCAAAGACAACTTCGCCCCATTTCGAATATGGCAACTGACCGAAGTTGTTCTTGCTCCAGTCAGCCACGACGACAGCAGAGTGTGGTGGCACATCACTAAAAGCAAGCCGCGCTGCCTCGCGAACCCAGGGCATGGCCAGAAACACAAAAACAAGATGAACGCCAACCGCCTTGGCGTAAGCTGTGGCTTTCAACCACCTGGTTACTGTCTTATCCAGAATCAGTTTTCTTGACGACTTTCCGCTTTCCACTTCAAGCCAGAACAGAGTCTCTACACCATCCATTTTTCCCCATGCCAGGGCATCCGGATTGGAATGAAGATCGGGGATTCCCACCTCGCTCCACCCGGCAAAGATATCCGCGTGAGGAAAAGCCTTCCGCAACCATGCCGGCCACTGCCTGGATCGCCGTCGATGTGTACTATCCGGTAAACGAATCCGTTCCCTGCGGCTGCCAAACTCCGCTTCCGGAGGAACACCCCATGCCCTCAAGGCAGCAGACAAACCCGGTCGCCGGATTCGCCAATAAGGTCGAGGTTCCTCATTCCTTGTTCCCTGGCTTGCCAGCCTTTGAGCGCTGAGGAGATGAGAGTCAATATATGGATCGCTTATGTGATATTCAACGTAACCGGCCTTTTCCAACTCCCAAAGCGCCGCGCGGCAGGTGGTGTCGCTAATTAAACAACTGCTCGCTACTTCACTCGTGTAAGCCGCGACCAAACGAGTCATGGCAAACAAACAGGACAACGCGTTATCGGATAAACGAAAAGCCTTTGGCTTTTCAACAGGTATCCCCCCGCGACACGGCGCGCCGTATAAAGGAGGAATATTGGGAAAGTCCAATAACCCGGGCAAACGATCGCGCCCAAAAGTTACCGCCAGCGGCATCCGGAGATCTCGCAGGGCATGCTTCACTTCTTCAAAGTACCATCTTCCCGGATCACTGACAGGAATCCATAGGGAGGCTCCTCTGCGCAATCTGAATAAAGGCTTGGCAACCATCTTCACCACCTCGGCATAATCCCAGGGCGGCAAGGCTCTGTCATGCCTTACAGGTACTACGAACATATCACTCCATCTCCCCGGGGCAAGTTCAATGGAGACGTGATCCTCTAAAACAGCTTTTCCAACGCGTACAGCCATACATTCACCTCACTTGCTACAACCCCACTTTGTCAACTGACTCACATCAAAATAGTCTGTGGGGTCAACCCAGACATAGGTATCCGGCCCGGTCTTTTTCTTTATTCCATAGTGCAGGTGGGCGCCGCTGCTGTTTCCCGCCTGCTCATCCTGTGTGCGGTCTCCACCACTCAGACCCAGTATCTCGCCGGGCTCGACAATCTGCCCCACCTCCACTTGGATTTCAGAAAGGTGAGCCATCCAGATTTGGTAGTCGCCATTCTCAACGACCACCAATCTTCCCCAGCCGCCTTTTGTATACCCGGCCCAAACCACCTCCCCACCCATCGTGGAATGCAATGGAGTACCTACAGAAACAGGAGAGTCGAAACCGGTATGGTTTGTATAATTCGAGTCATGAAACTGACATCCAATCAAAGGCGAATCGAAATCCCCTCCCCACGGATGATGAACAGCGCCCCAAAGAGGAAATCCATTCGGGATCCCGTTCGGACCGATATATCCTGACCATGGAACTGGACCTGCCAACGCTGGCGCGGTATTTCCGCCACCACCACCATCCCCATTGTTGCTTTCGTAGTTGTCTCCGGGGTTTCCGCCTGGAGCGTTATCGATAAAAGAACCTTCGTCCTCAATATGTTCGGAGAACTGTGGAATATCCAGCATCCATTCTTCCACCGGACCCTGTGCCCAGCCAGGCAGCTGAGGAATCGTAAGCCCAACAATAGTCACATACATGACGATGAATGCTGCTGAGCAAGCGCAAAGCAGGCCCATGACCAGGGCAGAAAGCGAGAAGAAACCCTTCGACATTCCAGTGCCATGCGACTTCTAGATAGAGCCCATTTTCTCCACTGGAATGCTGCCCTCTTCCTGCAACCCCATGGACGCCTCGATCGAGAGGCCATTACGCACCATGCGCATGGAAAGCCAATACGAGAGCGCCGAACCGAGCAGCACAGGCATCAAATACAACGGGTTTCTCGCATAGATGCGACCAGCCTCCGGGGTGGTCAATCCGATGAAGACAAGGACCAACGGAGGAAATACAGCCAGGAATTTTGCCTGCCACTCGATACCCTTTGCCGCCGCACGTGCGCGCGACAAGATCTCCACGACAGCAGACAACGTGGTGCGCAGGTTCTCGATCAACGGAGTGACCTGAACGTTGAGTGTGTAGTAACTATATAGAACCGTCGCAACGATATCCACCGCGGGATTGTCCCAGGAATCGGACCACTCACGAACGGTTGAACCTTCCGTGGATGGCGTACAACTACGCAGGCGTTTGACCAGGTCGGAGAGAACGATCTGTCCTGCCGGACCAACAGAGCTCGCTGCCTGCGCCCATGAATCGAGCAGAGGCTTGCCCTGTTTCAGAAGCGTTTGCACAACACTGAGGGCTCTCAGAACATCCTTGGCTTGCTGGATGGTGAACTCCTGGCGACGGTCGGACAACGTGCCCGCATAGAGCAGCCCGCCTGCGACAGCAAACAGGATCGCTGCCACGAAACCCAACGCAATACCGGCGAAGAAACTGCCTCCAATCCACGCCAGAAAACCCATGGCGATCTGATTGAACCTCAAACCTGTCCCGGTCTGCAAAGCAAACTTTTCGGGATCAAATCTTTTCTTTCCTTGAACAATTCCGAGCTGACGAGCCAGGACGGCCTCATCAGCGGTGCGTCTCCATCCAAGGATCAAGGGAATGGAGCTGAGTGACAAAGCCCCAATTAACGCAAGGATAAATTCCACAATACACCTCTTGATTTACTTGATAATTTTCTCAATCCAGAAGGCGGCGTCTTTCGCGCCATCGAGAAAGTAAGCCCAATACAGGACATACGCGCCGATCACAACCAACCATACCGTCATCAGCCAATACAATCCCGTGTCGTCCAGTTTGAACGCGATGGGACGTGTTGCAAGGCGCGGGGATTCACTACCCGGCTTTGCCTCATGGCTATTCGCTGCTTTTTGAAAATAACTATAGCGGCGAGGCTGGAACGCAAACACGAGCTGGCGTTTTAGATACTGTTCCAGCGTAAGCCGGTCTCCACCCAGGCGGACGAAGGCAAGCGCCATAAAGACCACCAGGATCAGAACTGCCACAGTTACTTTCGCGCCAAACGACCACGGAAGCATCAAACAAAGAATTGCTCCCAGCGCACCGGCTCCAAGAATTCCCAGATCTCTATCATTGAACATNNCCAAGCCGCCTAGAATGGAGCTTTTGGAATACTGTTTTGCAGAACATTTCCCAACTCGGGGAGCATCAGGAAGGCGATCAAGACAACGATCACCAGACCCACGATTCCCACAATTGCATAGGCTGCCATCTTGCTGCCGCCAAACGCCATCCCTGCACTACCCTGCAAGGTGTAGTACAACCCGCCCAGCATTGCCACGATGATCAACAGCCCGGTCATGAACGCCCAGGCATCGCGCGAAAGATTGGCAATATGCTGGTACACCACATCGAATACACCCATTTGCGTAAGTCTCCTTTAGTTCCGTTATCTATGAGTGCTCGCCTTCAACAAGCACCGAAAAATGTCGCTGCGACTGGCGCCGCAACCGTGATCAATAACATTCCAAAAAGGGTCTCAGCGATCTCGATCAACGCAGTCGAAACTCCTCCACTCCCGCCAAGCGATGCACTGACCACCGCCTGGAAGACACCCTTCAACATCCGAAGTGAACCAATACCGCCAATGATCAGGGCGGAAAACTGTCCAATTTCGACCACAGGTCCACAACCCACATCTGCCGCGACGAGGGCGGATTGCGCCAGGATAGGGACAGCCATAAAACCGAACAAGGCGATCACAACCACGCCCAGAACACTGGCTATCGCCTCCGATACCCATATGCCCGAGCCAAGTAGCACCCCACCGGTGAACTTAAATACCTGAGCCAGCCCGCCCAGCAAAGCCATCACAACCAGAAAGGCTGCTAATGCGGCCCAACCCTGCCTGAGAATACTTTGTAGGATTGCGCCCGCTTCCGTCATCCAACAAGTTCCTTTTTCAATGTGGGAACCATTATGGCTGTCACGTGCGTATCCTTTTCCTCCTCAAGAGCAGGATAAAAACGCGCGCCCCAGAATTGCATATCCCAGTTTCTTACAGGTCCTGTCCGATCCTTCAACGTATGAATGGCGAGATCAACACAGCCGCAGGGCATCGGCTGTCCGCTTCGCGCGATCACATAGACCCGATCTGCCGTGTACGGTACACGCTCATCGCCAAAAAGATCAGAGAGGTCAAAGACTTCCTTCCCGGCGAAACTATCCGCCTCCAGCGCAGCAGCAGCAAGTACAGCCCATCCATGTCGCTTTGCCATCTCACGCAGCTCAATGGCGGCGTCACCGCTGCGGGTCTCGACTGGTTGAACACCGGTCAGACCAACGACGGGAATGCGGTTCAGATAATCCACCAAAACGAGAGCATTTCCCTTTTCCGGAAAACCATACAGCTTCAACAAGGCTTCTTCGAGGGAACGTATGGTGTCCTTCTTGTCATCCAGAGCCAGCAAGATGCCGTTGGCGCTTTGTGCCAAAGTATCTTCCACATCGGTCACAGGGACGCCTGCATGTGGACCTCCGACCATGGCTTCAGCCTGTTTGCTGAGTCGGAACTTCAATTCATCTTCCGTGTGTTCATAACAACCGAGAGCCGAGGGCACGCCGGATGCCGCCGCGTTCAATAACATGCGAAGCATCCAGCTGGTCTTACCGATGCCAGGCGCCGCTGACAAAAGCGTCAATCCGCCTCCCCAGAATGGAAGGCCGGCAAACGTGCCAAAGAAATGATATGGGTCCGGAATACCCGTAACTCCAATACGAGCCATATTTGTATGTTAAACCCAAAGAAAGGGGGGTCCCCCTCTGAGTGGTCAACTTTTAGAGTTGTGGGCTACAAACCCAAAGTGCTTACTGCACCCGAGAGAATCTGGATGGGCATACCCTCGCAAATTCAGGTGGTTTCCTCATAAAAGAGCGTGCAATCTCGATCTTGTCCACACGTTTGCCCTAGTTGGACATGGTTTTCCCAGAAAATTTATCCTATGTATTGTTCCCTATCCGGAAACTAGTGCAGAGGGCACGGGTGCGGATACGCCATTTGGCGTATTGACAAAGTTGATACCCAAGATCATAATATTACAATATTCTAAATTTCTAATATAGTGAAGGCGTACTATGACAGATCGTCAATTATATATACTGCATGCGAGCATCTGCCACACTTTATCGAATCCCAAACGGCTGGAGATTATTGACCGATTGCGCAAGAGAGAATTGTCAGTGACCGAGCTGGCTGATGCGCTGGAGATCAGCCAGGCCAACCTGTCGCAACATCTCGCGATCATGCGGCAAAAGGGGATTGTCACAACACGGCGCGAGGGGTTGAATGTTTTCTACAGCCTGAGCAATCCCAAGATCATTCAGGCTTGTGACCTTATGCGGCAAGTGCTTCTGGAACATCTGGAGGCCGGCGCAAAACTGGCGGCAAAATAAGAAGGAGAACGATTCATGACCGAAACCAACAAGACAAATTACGTACTCGTCATCAACGACGGACCCTATGGAAATGAACGTCCGTACAACGCTCTTCGGCTGGCCATGAAACTAGCGAAACGAGAGGGAACTTACGTGCGCGTCTTTTTGATGGGCGACGGCGTGCAGTGCGCTATCAAAGGGCAGGATACTCCTCAAGGATATTACAACATCGAACGCATGTTGGTCTCGGTCTCGCGCGTAGGTGAAGTCGCTACCTGAGGGACGTGCCAGAAAGCCCGAGGTCTCGGGCAGGAACACTTGATGGAGCACGTCCAGCACGGGAGCATGGACTTGCTCACGGATTGGACTCTGGCGGCAGACAAAGTGCTGGTCTTTTGATAGGAGGTGTCGGTGGCGCGCGAGGTTCACATCCAGATACGAACTGAAAACTGTCAGGTTTGCCAACGTTGTCTGGCGGCAGAGATTTGCAAAGTGCGTGCCATCTTGCGTATTGACTCAGACGAGCCACCATATATTGATGTCGAACGCTGTTACGACTGCCGTTTGTGTGTCTTCGCCTGTCCCTATGAGGCGATTGCTTTGGCGAGCGTAATCGCACTGGCAAACAATAAGATAGAAGTATGACAAATCCAATAGAGGTTCGAATCTTACAGCAAGCACAAAAGGACAAGATATGACAACCAATCTGGATGATCTGGTCAATCTAAAGGGAGTTCTGCTTGCATTTGAATTTACGCCGGATGGTACATGCACAAGTTATACAAATGTAACACGTGAAATGGCAGCCTTGATCTGCCATTTCTGCGCCGCGGTGACGATGAATTTCAACGCGCTGGCGAGTGGTTTTACCGATCTGAGCGAACAGCAATGGGTTCCTCAGAAGGGCTGGATATACGTTGGAGGCACCCATACTGTGATCATGGGGAAGGGCGGTTATAGAGGCGTGTTTGCCGAATCGGATCAGGTAGACATAGATGAAGTATTTGCGGCCCTAACCTGATGACCAGTACAAATCATTTTAGATGTTGAAGATTTGAGGAGAGATAATTATGTCCGGAAAAACAATCTTGATACTGGGCGGTGGCATCGGCGGGTTGGTGGCCGCCAGCGAGTTGCGGCGGTTCTTGCCGACTGAACATCGCATCGTGCTTGTCGAAAAGAATCCCCAGCACGCATTTCCACCTTCCTTTCTCTGGGTGATGACCGGCGACCGACAGCCTCAGCAGATTACACAGGATGTGCGCGGTCTGGTTCGCCGCGGCGTGGAAGTGATCCTGGCTGAGGTGCAGGCGATTGATCTGCCCAATCGCCGCGTGCAAACCAGTGCGCAGACCCTGAACTATGATTACTTGATTATCGCACTTGGCGCAGAACTAAACCTCGGTGTATTCCCTGGTCTGGCAGAAAGCGCGCATACCTATTACACGTTGGATGGAGCAACGAAACTGTATGATGCCCTGCGAAACTTCGCGGGTGGAAAGGTGGCGGTAGTTGTCAGTGCCCTGCCTTATAAATGTCCGGGCGCGCCGCATGAAGGCGCCATGCTCATTGCCAACATGTTGCGCGAACGCAGCTTGAAGGACAGTGAAGTACATTTATTCACACCGGAACCCCAACCCATGCCAGTGGCTGGACCGGTCTTGGGGGATGCAGTCAAGCAGATGTTGGGGAGTCGAGGCGTTGCTTTTCATCCAATGCACAAACTAACCCAAGTGGATTCTGGTGCTCACAAGATCGCCTTCGATGGACAAGAGTCTTTTGGTTACGACTTGCTAGTTGCCATCCCACCGCATCAGGGATCGCGCCTGGCACGCGAGTCCGGGCTGGCGAATGAGACGGGTTGGATTCCGGTAGATCGTGCCACCCTCCAGACAAAGTACGAAAACGTGTATGCAATTGGCGACGCGACAGCCATCTCCATTCCGGGACGCTGGAAACCTGATGTGCCGATGATGTTGCCAAAGGCTGGCGTGTTTGCGCACGCTCAGGCTGAAGTAGTCGCGCGTCGCATTGCCACTGAAATCACAGGTGCGGGCGGACGAGACAATTTTCCCGGTATTGGCTATTGTATGTTGGAGGCAGGCGAAAGTCTGGCAGGATTCGCGTATGGCAATTTCTTTGCTGAACCCTCTCCGCAAATTGAACTGCGTAATATTGGCAGACCGTGGCATCTTGGCAAAGTACTGTTCGAGCAGTGGTGGTTGTCCCCCTATGGCTTGAAACGCGAGACACTGCGCCTAGCGATGACGCTCGGCGGTAAAACACTTGGTGTACCGATCAGTCTTTAATTTATCTTCGTGCCTTCTTTACCAAGCTTTTACATTCATGCGAGAGAATGTAAAGAGATATGACATGAAATATTTCGAAAAGGAGGAAGAAATGTGTGGTTGTATGTTAATGCACGCAGCAATGAATCATGATGAGCATCAGCACTCTTCTCAATCCATGCCCGCACCTGGGGCGGATGCAATGTCTACCGTAAGCGGAAAGAAGTGTTCTCATTGCGGCTTTCCTTTGGGACAGGGATTCGCCTTTTGCCCGAACTGTGGAATGAGACTGCAAGAGACAAACTGTTCAGCATGTGGGCAAAAGGTTGATCCAAGTTGGAAAACGTGCGCATATTGCGGATCGCCGCTCGGCGAAGCGGAGAAACAGCCAGTGCCTCAATAAATGCTGACGAAATTTGATCGAGAAGGAGTAAACTATGAACAAAGTTAATTGGACTGCGGTTGCCATAGTCAGCATTATCGTACTGCTCGTTTTGATGTTTGGGGCAAGTCTGCTGGGTCGATTAGGCTATGGCGGCTGGGGATACGGTGGGTGGGGCATGATGGGCCCGTGGATGATGGGCGGGATGTTCTTTATGTGGCTGATCCCGGTTGGCTTTCTTGTGCTGACTGTGTTTGGCATTGTCTGGCTCGCGCAGAATATCGGCGGAAACAAACCTGTTCCTCCTACACAGACCTGTCCCTCTTGCGGGCGCGGTGTGCAGAGCGATTGGAAGAATTGTCCCTACTGTGGAACAGCATTGACGAAGTAACCGATTCCGTTAAGTTGAGTGCGGGTGCAGAGGAACCTCTGCACCCGTTTTTTTGCTGGTACTACGCAACGGTCAGCTCCCCACCCTCGGCGGCGGGGATGCCGCCGAGGACTGCGGCTTGAGCGGATGAATTATTGATCCACCTGCGGAAGGGTGAGTGTGAAAGTTATGCCTCTGTTGTTCGAAAAATACAAATTGCTATACAATAATCAAGCGCAATCGGGCGGCAGGTAGACGTCTATGCCCAAGTCGAAGAAATCATGCAGGAGGAAGCGCGGAAGTAGCTTATCACAAAGGACGCGCATCACGCGGCTTAAGCCTAATGATATTGGTAATTGTCATACTGTGAGAAGAATTGCCCCTGCAATCATCAGCAATGAGGCCAGAAGGCGATTTCGCAAGTCATGTTCCTTGAGGAAGAGCGCAGCCCAGATTACCGTGATGGCGGAACTGAACTTGAACAATGTTGTCACATAACCGACAAACCCCAGACTGAGGGCTGTATATCCCAAGACCGGCGCGCTCCCGGCAATCAGCCCGGCCAGGAACAATTCCCAGCGGTGGGTGCGAAGGCTGCCCAAAGACGATTTGCCACGAAGCAAGGCAGACGTAGTCAGTAACAAGACAAGCAGGAGATCTACAACAAAGGCCACAAAACGCGGACTCGATGGATCCGTGTGCTGAATCGCCACTTTCTCGAGGATGGGTGTAATTGCCCACAACAATCCGGCGAACAGCACGAGCAAGTTGCCTGATCTTGGAGACAGTGACTTAAACGGAGACAGCCAGTCTTCCTTGGAAGAAAAATTAAGCCAGTAGGCTCCCATAAGCAACAATCCCACTCCTGTCAAGCCGCGCATAGAGGGGGTTTCGCCAAGGATGACTATCGCTATCAGAACCGTGAAAGCCGGGCTGAAAGTCAACATGGGCGTTACCAGAGAAACGTCTTCAAGTTTAAGCGCCCTCGTTGACGCCAGATGTGCAACGACATTCAATCCTGCTGACGCGATCACAGCAACTAAGAAAATCCAATCCAACCGCGGAAGGTGTGGCGTAAGCGATAACGTAAAAACACCAAGCACTGGCAAGCCAAGCAAAGTCACTGCCCAGACAACGGTGATTGGATCAACATCTTTCAGGATGCGCTTGTACAGGATGGGATTGAAAGATGTCAGCAAGGCCGCGCCGAGTGCAAGGATGGCCCACATCAATCTGTTCCGTGCAGAAAGCTAATTATGTCGAGTTCCTGAAACATGATAACGCCCTATTGTGCTTGCCATTCACTTACCCAATAGTGTGCCTACTTGCATCTCTAAGGTTGCGCGTTCAGAATAAATGGTGCTGCCCGAACCTGCCAGCGGTGAAGGAGCGGCATCCCACACGGCATCGGGACCATAAAGATAGTACGTGTCCCAGGCGATACCTTCATAGCCATCAACATGTTCGGCGAACCAAACTCCCACCTTGCGCTCTCCATCCCAAAAATGCATTACACGGGAATCGGGCATGGTTGTGCCGTTCCACATCTCACGGGCATCACTCCACAACATTGGCAACCAGACTGCATAGACGCGCAAAGATTCCGAAGGATATTGGGCTAACAATTGGTTCTGCACCCACCGGGCGCCAGCTAGACAAGTGCTTCAGGTGGGAGATACCAAAAGAATCAGCCGAGCCTGTCCAACATCCTGATTGAACTGTGTACGTAAGGTTTCGAGGTTTTGAATGTCTGCAAGTGGCACCTGTCCCGGCGCAAGCCGAGGGCGGGTCTCAAGATAGACAGCCAGAACGATACTTATCAGGAAAACAACAAGGATGATCATGTTGCGCTTTGATAGGAATCTATTCATAGGGTCCTCCCGTAGCTATAAGAAGAAAACATCTACTCCGCACAGCAGGACAGTTTGGCAGGGTCTTTGAAGTGTGAAATAGCCGCGATCTTCAAGGCTTCTGCCATCGTGGGGTAGACGTGGATCATGTCAATGTAGTCTTTAAGTCTTGCCCTGAACCTCATCGCCATCGCCGCTTCGTGGATCACTTCGCCTGCATTGGGCATGACCAATGAAACACCAACCACCTCTTGTGTGTCGCGATTGATGACCATCTTCGCAATCCCATGAGTTTGATGCGTGGCGCCCGCGCGGGGAACCAGATCAAGCGGAATCGTTCCACACCAGCACCGAATGCCAGCGCCGTTGGCTTCTTCGTCGGTCAAGCCTACCACGGCAACCTGCGGATCAGTGAAAATGGTTCGGGGGATGACGCGATGGTCAACTTTTTGATGCGCGCCTGTCAAGGCATTCTTCGCCGCGATGACTCCATCGTGCGCGCCGACCGGTGTGGCGAGCTGGCTTTCCGTTTGACGACCAATGACATCACCAGCCGCCAAAATATTAGGAACGTTCGTTTGCAGTTCGTCATTGACCTTCACGAAACCCCTGTCGTCGAGTTGAACACCCACTGTATCAAGCCCGGCATTATCAGCGTTTGGCTCCCTGCCTGTGGCAACCAGTAATCTTTGCGCTTTGAAAGACCGCTCCTTTTCGCCGATGCGGGCAAGCACTTCAATCTCCTCATCCGATTTCTGCGAGACATGTACGACTTCCGCTCCTGTAACGAGATTGATTCCTTCCTCTCGCAAAGCGAAAATCAATGCTTCAGAAACCTCTGGCTCATAGGTTGGGAGAATGACCTGACTGCGCTCGAGGATCGTTACGTGCGTCCCGAAGCGATGGAACATCTGCCCCAGTTCGAGCGCGATGTACCCGCCGCCGATGATGACCAGCGATTCAGGCAGTTCCTTCAATTCCTGCGCTTCGTCGGAAGTCAGGAGGTCCGAGGTCAGATACGCAATCTGATCCAGTCCCTCGATCTGCGGAATGACAGGACGCGTCCCCGTTGCGATCAGAATTCGGTCTCCAAGGATCTTGTGCTCACCCACCAGAGCAGTATGTTTGTCAATCAATCTCGCCTGCCCGCTGAAAACTTTGATCTTGTCTTCCTCATACAAGATGGATTGATACTTCTTATCACGATAAGAATGAACCACATTCTGCTTCTGTGAGATCAATTCCCCGAAATCGAATTCCATCTTTGCAGGTCTCAGTCCTTTATAACGCGGGTGAGCGGATTCCCAGACGATGCGCGCGGCTTCGATCAGGTTTTTGCTTGGCAGGCAGCCGCGATTAACACACGTGCCGCCAAGAGTTCGCATCTCGGTCATGGCCGCGGTTTTGCCCAGTTCCGCCGCGCGCAACGCCGCGGCAAATGCCGTGGAGCCTGAACCGAGAATCAATAGATCAAATTTGTTTTCCAATATTATGGTCCCTTTTGTGAGTGGATTTGCATATAGATCCGTTGTGAGCCGGTCATCATGGTTGTCCTTCTTGAGTCTCTCCAGTTTCGATCACGCACGGCTCGCCGCCCATGCCCCAGTCGCCATTCTTTACTTCCTCGATGATGACCCATGTAATCGGGCGGATATCTTCACCAATGACATTCACAAACGTATCGGTCAATTCGCGTATAAGTTCACGCTTTTTGGCTGGTGTTACTCCACCTTCGATGAGTTTCACACGGATGAGAGGCATCGGTTGCTCCTTTCTCTGACTAAGCAATCAGATACGAATGTGCATACGTCGGTCACAGCGTCACTTTTCTCTCGAAAACCTTTTTTCCAGCCAATCAACAGGTGAAAAGAGGAGGCAAGCTAAATGGGATTGCTTCCGAAAGACAGCGTTTGGAATTGACATCACCTCACAACCCGGGTCTCCGCGCAACCCAGCCAGCACGAGTGAAGTGCCCAGAAAAGTGATCGCGCCCAACTGCCCTTCTCCCTGACCAAATATCAAGCCGCCACCCATTCCCAGGATGTACATTGCTATGAGCGGCATAAAAACCAGGATTGCGCCGAACCAGGCAGAGAATTTCGTCAGAGAGGCCGGCACAAAAACGCCGATGAACATATAAAGGGCGGCAAGCCCAACAGCCACTCCGATGGAGGAAAGGTTGAGTTTCCACGTGCCGCGGAGATAAATCCCAATGATGCTGACGATGAGCAAAGCACCGAGGACGATTCGCAGGCTCCTGCCAATGCGTCCGGCAGTTGTCCGCCAGTCAACAGGGTTTGTAGGATCGTGATAATTTTGCCGAGGCTCAGTCATGGGAAGACCACCTTTTCAATACAAGCATCTGCACATAACTCTTCAAGCGGAGTGGGGCGAGCGTAAGCGCCGGGTCTTCATCCAATTGGTGCATCCAAAATTCCGGCGCGGGCGGGAGTTCGGTATCCCATGCATGACCGGGCTGGTAGACAAGATACACGTCCCAGGCGATTGGCGCTTTTAGATTCAAAGTTCGGGAAAGCAATCCTCCCAAAATACGATCGGGATCCCAATAATGTCCAAGGCGAGCATCTGAGAATTTGGTCTCGCGTTGTTTCGCTGCATCCAAACTGTCAGCCATAAGCATGGGTGTCCAGATGATGACGCCATGCAGCAATTCCGACTGGTTTTCTTCGAACATCTCCCGCACCAACTGTGCGCCTCGAAGACAAGGACCTCAGGTTGGCGAGAGCGCCGCCAAAAGCAAAACATGTCGCCATGTATCTTGATAAATCTTTTTCAGCGATGAAAGCGTGGCAGTCTCCAATGGTTGACTCAACTCCTGACACTCGCATTGGAGCGTTCACTCACCAAATGACAGACACAATTCTTGCCATCCACATCATCCACTGGAAAGGTCTGACCCAGGGAATATAACTCCCGCAGTTCCCTTTCCAATTTTTGCAACGCCCAAATACGGTCCTTGATCTCATTCGCCTTTTGTTCAATGCGATTGAGCAGGGTCCGGCAGGGAGCCTCCCCGTTATCCCGCATGGCAAGGATTTCCCGGATGTCGTCCAGCGATAGATCCAGGTAACGCGCTCCCGCTACGAGACGCAGACGTTCCACATCTCCTTCGGTATAGCGGCGATAGTTGTTTTCTGCGCGGTCCGGCGCAGGCAGTAAGCCGACTTCCTCGTAGTAGCGAATGGTTTTCGCGGATACTCCGGTTCGTTTGGAAAACTCCTGTATTTTCATGGATTTACTCCTGCTTAATATACACCTTCCAGCAACTGGAAGGTCAAGAGCCGGCTGACAGAATGCAAACCTCCCCTGAGCATCAGGGGAGGTTGCGCCCCAAGGAATGGATGGTTTCGTGGTGCGGCATCGATGAACTTGGAAACGAGCGACTACATCATGTGCAGGTCTTTTAGAACCTCCTCAGCGGTGTTATAGGTCCTGTCCTGCAAATGCGCCTCCGCCATTTTGTGCACCTCTTCCGGGAATTCTCCGACCATGCAAGATTGGAGAAGCTGCGCCCTGGTGGCAGGGTAACTCACGTGACTGCGAATATGTTCCTTCAGAGCCTCATTTTCCGTCATCACTTTCTCGTCCATCGCTCTCACCTCCTTTCGTTTCCGGGTTTGGTCTTGTGATTCGCAAAGCCATGATGTCATGGCTGGTAGATTCGGGTCTCGGGCTTGAAAGCCGCCCACGAGAACCAGAAGTGATTAATCGCAATGACAGGCGTGAGTTGCCTTCCTTTCAATTCGCCAGCGATTGCCTGACCGAGAATATTCCATTCGCTGTTTGTTTGATCGTCAAATATTTTTCCATCCATGAATGAGAAAGATCGTGTCTGATCATCCAGTCGCCGTGAGAAAGCCGCGGCAGCGCCCACGTCACGTCCACTGGCAGTAGAACCGCCATCTAAAGGTGAAACCGTTCCAGCCTGCCATATGATCACAACTGTCTCACCGCCAACTGTGTCATTGACCACACCAAGCTTCTCCAGTACTTCATACGGATAAGCGACAGCCTCACCGTTCAGATCAATCGTCAGAACCCGCGCAACAGGGGGCAATTCATTGGGCGTGGGTGGACCCTGATAAAGAAAGGGCGGATTGTCTACATCATCGTAACCAATGTATGGATTATGTCCATAATCGCGCAGATATCCTGTTTCGCGCGAAAGCACTTTGCCATCCGGGTAAGATGTTTTGAAATCCTGCCATGAAATGATCGTCGCAGGATAGAACTCCAGCTGCGTCCTGGTTAACTCACCGGCGATCGCTTCGCCTGTTGCCTGCTGCCACCAGGTTTCAGTTTGGCGGTCGTACATGATCAGGTTACTGTAACGCAGGCGGCCCGTTGTTCCAAAATCAAGCACCTTGCCATTGATTGTGCGTTTGAATGCGATGGCTGTATTGCACAAGGGACAAAAGGTGACGATAAGTGGCTCACCGCCGACCGTATCGTTGGCGATCTCATGCCAGATCAAAATCTGAATCGGATAGGCCCTCGCATCCTCCCCGACCTGTACCAGGATCACCGGTTCTTTAGGTTTCAGCCACGCGTCCGCCTCTGAAACGGAAACAAATTGCGGGTCCTTCAGAGCCGGAATTCCATCCTTGGGTGGACCGCCCGAAAGGATTTCACTGTATGGGACAGAGTGTTTGCTGAAATCGGTCGTGAATTCGAATTCGGCGCGCGCGGGAGGAGGCTCGTCAGGCAACAAGATTGGAGTCACAGAATTTTTGGGAGATGGGGGAACATCCGTTGGAATGGAAGTATTGACCGCTGGTGCACAAGCAGTCAGAAAAAGCAGCGCAACAAATGCAAACTTCCTGGGTGACTTCATGACCGAATGACACATTTGGCGATGAAGGTCTTACCATCGCGTAAGGTTATCCCGGCGAGTTGTGTCACTCGGACAGGAGACGACATGCCATCTGTTGACTTTTGGATTTCTCTGCGGGAAAAAATCATTGATCTCGTCAGCGGTACGGATCGCACATGGAGCCTCAACGCGATAACCGCGCCTGATGCAAATCTCACAGCTGGCGACCCCGCGGCTGAACTCGTTGACCTTCTGCACGAGGTTTTGGCAAAAGGGCTGGCGAATCACGGTGAGAACGTGGATTATGCCGCCTTGCGCGCTGATCCACTCTACGATGATTTTCGTCATTGCACCGCGAATTTGCGCGCCTTCGATCCATCCACTTTGCCAGATCAAAATGCGCGGCTGGCATTTTGGATCAATCTCTACAATACGCTTGTGCTGGACGGAGTGATCGCACTGGGAGTCCAATACAGTGTCATGGAACGCCGCGCTGGGATAACCTTTTTCCGCCAAGCCGCTTACACTGTCGGCGGTCAACGCGTAAGTTGCGATGACATCGAACATGGCATCCTGCGCGCCAATCGAGGACATCCTCTTTATCCGGGGAAGCAGNNACGACCCGCGCTTGAAATGGGTAATCGAACCGTTCGACGTGCGCATCCACTTTGCGCTCAATTGCGCCAGTCGTTCTTGTCCACCGATCCGCGCGTATTCGCCTGAGACCTTGGATTCTCAATTGGATATGGCGACTCGCAATTTTCTCGCAACCGATGCGGAGATTCTGCCGGAAGAGAACGCGTTGTATCTCACCTCTATATTCAAATGGTTTGCAAGGGACTTTGGCGGGCGCGAAGGAATCATTGATTTTGTTCTCGCCCACCTTTCAGACACGACGGAACGAACCTGGCTGATGCAGCAACGCGCCAGGGTTTCTCTTCGGTATAAACCTTATGACTGGAGTTTGAACAGCAAAGCGCAAGCAGAGAGAGCTTGATCCTCAGCGCAATGCAGTCAATAACGTGTGGATATCCGGGCGGTCGGTAGGATCATGGCCGCGATGGATAAGTCGTATGTGACCGTTCGAATCCACAATCACATCGCCGCCCAGTTGTCCACTGTCGTCTTGAATGCCGCGCCATTTTCGTCCCTTGAGAATCAGCTGCGCGTATCCCAGCCAGACATTCGGCGCCCATGAACGGGGCAGGGAATATTCAAGTCCATACGCGCGATAGGCTTTTCGTTCGGGATCGAGCAGGAGGGTGAAAGGCGTATTGGTTTCATTCAGCCAGAGACGCGCCTGATCGAGTCGGCTGAATGAGATCACGACAATCCGCGTGTTGCGTGCCTCGAACTCCGGCAGATGCTGGCACAACTGCGCCACATGCTCGCGGCAAGGCAGTCAACCCAGGTGACGTAGAAATACCAATAGGACATTCTGCCCACCCCGCCACATTTCTGTAAGCGGGATGGGCTGATTATGGAGGTCCAGGAGCGTCACATCGGGGGCGGGATCGTTGAGTTGGAGGTTCGTCATGAATTTGGATTCTACTCGCGCCCAATCCACTTTCCTAATCTACATCGCGCGGCGGTATAACCATACAAACGAAAGCGCCAGCACCTCGCCAAAAATAATATGTCCCAGCAGGCTCATCCATTGCGTTGAGCCAATCACGAAGATCATTTGGAACATACCGAGAATCGCTGGCATCAAGATCAGCGCGCCGAGCACCCACCAGATGACGCCGTACACAAAGCCGCCGATAACGGCATTGCGCCAGGTCAATGGGAAGCGCACAGCCAAGAAGCCGTAGATCGCGCCGGTGATGGCACTAATGGCGGCGTGGACAAGAACACCAGCAAAGGCGCTGTCCACTCGCACCAGCATTCCGATCATCGGCATCATGCCCATCATACCCATCATGATCCCGAATGGAACGCCGCCGATGAGCCCGGCTAGCGCGCCCAGACGTAAGGCGCGCAGATCCAGTCTTTGCATTGTTAAAGTTGACATGTCTCTCTCCTTTAGTCGAGTTTGAGCATTTTCTCGTGCCGAAGGAAACATATCGTCCCTCAACTCTTACCAAATTCACTGGCGCGCCAAATCCTTTGCGCATATTTTGAAGGCTGGAATTCAGCTGAAATTCCCGCTAATTGAATGCTGGCTGTAACATCCTTAGCAAAGTTTCGTACTCCTCACGGCAATCAGGACACATGTCGAGATGTTGGCGAACGAGCGGCATAAGGAGCAGAGGATTCTCGCCGCGTCTCACCGCCTCGACGAATTGGTCGAGCACGGCAAAGACATCGTCGCAGGAAATTTCCTGTTCCTCCGTCTTCGCCAGCGAGTGCAGCATCTTCATCATCATGGCATCAGGCTGGTACCATTTCTTGAAGCGCCGTTTGAACCAATCAAAAATAGATTTCATAATCTTCCTGTTTGTAGGCATGTGATCAAGTTTCCTTACTATTCTCCGAACAGTTCGAGCAATTCTTTGGGAGGCAAGCCTTCACGCTCCAGGCGATGTTTGAGGCGCAAGCGCGCATCGTGTAAAAGTTTATAGAGTGCGTTGCGGTTGGTGCCCATGTGCCGCGCGACCTCTTCCATTGGAACGCCCTGCATGTGGATGGCGTCCATCGCCGCGCGTTGACGCGGGGTCAATTCTTCCATCACGATTTGTTGGACGCGTCGGAGGAGGTCGGCGCGTTCGGTAACAGATTCAGGCGTCGGGTTGGATGAGGCGAATTGATGCGCCGCGCTTTCGTCCGTCTCATCCTCCTCCAAGCCATCCAGTGAAACGTCCCGCCATCTACGGCGGCGCAATTCATTCAACGCGACGCGCGCGGCGATCTTGTAAGCCCAGGTGGTAAATTGACTGCGGCCCTCAAACGTATCCAGGCTGTTCAGCACGCGCAACAAGGTTTCCTGCACGGTGTCTTCAATGAAAGACTCGAACTCTGGATTATCAGGAGACAACATTCTGGATAACCCTTGAGGCAAGGCGCGAATCAGCATGGCGCGCAAGTCCGCCAGCGCGGCATCGCGTTGTTCACCGCCAGCGCGCAGGTCTTTCAGCCATATGTCATTATCGCGTGTATTCGCCATTGTTCCTGGTAAGGAAACCTCTGGTTCTTGTGTCATACTGCTTGACAGGTCAGCTGTGATGTACCTTACGCCCCAATGCAATGATTCTTTCCACCCGGTTCAACAATGGATGATATGGCGTTATGACAACAAAACAAGTGCGTGACCTATGCGGGTTGTATTGCGTGGCTGAGTTCGCCAATTACGAATACGCGGAGTTCTTCATGTATTTGATCGGAACAGGAGCCACGCGCTCGCGATACGAACTGACTGCTCACGACCGGAAGACGCGCGCACTCCTCTTCGATATGCAAGTGGATGCCAGCGCTCCAGCGCTCGAAGCCCGGGCACTCAAGGCTGGCACCGAGACCGACGCGCAGGCGGTCACCGTGGCTTTGGAGTATGCCCGGCGAATCATCGAGACGAAAGCGTATGAGCAAAGCAAACGCTTCCGTCTTCAGGTGGAAGCCAAAACCGAATCGCTCCAGCCGATTTCGGCAGAGTAATCCTTGCTATGAACGCGAAACTAATTGTCTATGGACATGAATGTTGTGCCGATGCGATCTATTTGCAAGGCCATCTCAACCGAAGCGGGATCACCTATGAATGGCGCGATATTGAGAAAGGCGACCCGGAATTCAAAAATGAATTACGTTTACTGGCAAGAGGTTATCTTTCTGTGCCAACCGTTGTCTTTCCAGATGGAGAGGTACTGGTGGAGCCAAATCCCAAAGAGGTCCTTGCCAGATTGAAGTGAAGAATTCATCTCAACTATGAATATCCCTGCTTTGACCACCGCTCAAATGGTCGAGGTGGATCGCTTGATGGTTGAAGCCTATGGCATTTCGCTCGAACAGATGATGGAGAACGCGGGGCGCAATCTGGCTGAGTTAGCGCGGCAGTTGCTCGGCGGTCAAGTTGCAAATCGCTCGATCACAGTGCTCTGCGGCGCAGGAAATAACGGCGGCGGTGGGATGGTCGCCGTCCGGCATCTGCATAATTGGGGAGCGCAGGTCCATGTTGTACTTGCGTCCGACCCCAACAAGCTCAAAGATGTACCTGCGCGTCAATGGTCTATTCTTCAAGCCATGCAGCTCAATCGTGTCGAATTTGATTTCGAATCTTCGGTTCTTATTCTGGACGCTCTGCTCGGTTATGGTTCCCAGGGCGATCCACGTCCCCCAATCAAAGCCTGGATTGAACGTGCCAACGCCTCAGGTATTCCAATCCTTTCGTTGGATTCTCCGTCAGGGTTGGATACGACAACCGGCAAGCCGGGACAGCCTTGTATCCGGGCTGAAGCGACGATGACGCTGGCTCTGCCTAAAACGGGGCTGCTCGCGTTACAAGCCAGAGAATTTGTCGGCAAGTTGTACGTTGCAGATATAAGCGTTCCGCCGGAACTATATCAAAGAATCGGCATTCAGTTTGAGTCTCCGTTTGTCAGAGGCGCTGTTGTCAGAATTGATAACGAAGAGAACCAGTAATATTCCTGAAAGTAGGAGGTTTAATGAGTGACCAAATCATTGTGTATAGCACCGTGTGGTGTCCCGACTGCAAGCGCGCCAAGAAGTTTTTCGGCGAACAGCGTGTGCCATACACCAACATTGACATCGAGCAAGACTCGGAAGCGATGGCGTTTGTGGAAAAGGTCAATGAGGGAAAGCGCATCATCCCAACTATCGTCTTTCCTGACGGCTCGATCCTGGTCGAGCCTTCCAATGCCGAACTGGCTGCCAAGCTGGGATTGCAGACCCAGGCACAACGCTCCTTCTACGATGCTATCATCGTCGGCGGCGGACCAACCGGGCTTACCGCGGCAGTGTACCTGGCGCGCGAAGGCGTGGAAACCCTGGTCATCGAGAAGGCTGGTCTCGGTGGGCAGGTGGGCATCACCCAGACCCTGGACAACTTCCCTGGTTTCCCTCACGGCATCGCTGGCGCAGAATTTGCTGAACGGCTCGAAGAGCAGGCGCGTCGGTTCGGCGTCGAAATTATGCAAGCTCAGGAGGTAACCGACATCTCTCCAGAAGACTCGTACTGGTGCATCACCACTGGCGATGGCTGCCAATATGGCACGAAAGCCGTCCTGCTTGGAACTGGCGCGAAGTACCGCAAGCTGGGTGTGCCAGGGGAGGATGATCTGATCGGTACGAATGTCCACTTCTGCGCCACATGCGATGGAGCTTTTTAGAAGGATAAGAAAGTGTTGGTCATTGGCGGAGGAAACAGCGGCTTTGAAGAGGGTCTCTTCCTGACGCGATTTGCCAAGCAGGTGGACATCATCGAGTTCCTGCCCGAGGTGAAAGCCAGCCAGATTCTTCAGGAGAAGGTCGCGGAACAACCGAACATGACCGTCACCGTCAACCATGCGGTCAGAGAATTCAGAGGCAGGCATAAACTGGAAGCCGTGATCGTCGAGGACCGCGCCAGCGGTGACATCAAAGAGTGGCATTATGACGGTGTGTTTGTCTTCATCGGGCTGGCGCCGAATAGTGACCTGGTGAAGAACAAGGTCCAGTTAGATTCCTATGGTTTTGTCGTCAGTGATGACAGTCTCATGACCTCTCTGTCCGGTCTGTTCGCGGCTGGCGACGTCCGCGCTGGTTCGACCAAACAGGCGGCCTCCGCGGCGGGAGAAGGCGCGACAGCAGCGCTCAACATCCGAAAATATCTCAAGAAAGCAGGGTAAACAAATGTTAGAACCACTGCAGATCGGTACTCCTTTGCCGGAAATGCAAGCGGAAACAGCGGCTGGGCGATGGACAACGGTGCAGGCTCACCTGGGTCCAAAACAGACGCTGATCTATTTCTTGCATGGTACCTGGTGCCCGGAGTGCATCGGGCAATTTCATTTACTTCAGCGTTATCTGCCGCGCATCCAGGATGCGAGAGCGAAGCTGGTTGTCGTCACGGGCGAAGAGTCCGACCCACTCTGGGCTTTCTTACAAAGCACTCAACCTCCACTTCAATACACAGTGCTGGCAGATCCCAAACACAGCGCGTCTCATGCGATTCAGGCGGGCGACGATACCATCGCCATTATTGTGGACAACCAGGGCGTTGTCCGTTGGTTTGAACGCTGGGCTGGTCATCAGGAAGAACCTGGATATGGAATCATTTTGCAAGCATTGCGTGATGTTCAGGACGCTGGAGAGCCCAACAATGATTAATACGGAGGCCCTGCAACGCACCTACAACAAGACCCGTGAAAAGTGGGATCCTCATTTCGAATGGGTGGTGAATGACTCCACGCCATGGATGCCTCTGGGCCAACCGTTGGCAGAGACTGCCCTGGCGCTGGTCAGCACGTGCGGAGCCTATCGGCGAGATGTTGATTGCCCGTTCGACGCGGCGAACTACTACGGCGATCCATCTTTCAAAGAGATCCCGATTGAAACACCCGTCAGTACGTTGGGCTTTGCGCACACACATTACAGCCATGAATACGTGAGTCAGGACCCTAATGTAGCGTCTCCACTTGATCATCTTCGAGCCCTGGAAGCAGAAGGTGTGATTGGTCGCTTTGTAGACCCGGCGATCAGTTTCTCTGGATTTCTTCCGCAGCCACGTCAGTTGATGATCGAAACTGCTCCTGCCGCCGCGCAACGCTTGCTGGAAGCCGGTGCACAGGCAGCATTGCTCACACCCTGCTGACCGATCTGCCAGCAGTCCGTGGGACTGATTGCACGTGTGCTGGAAGAAATGGGCATTTCCACTGTGTGCCTCAATATGCGGCGGGAGGTGGCGGAGAATGTCAAACCACCGCGTACTCTATTCGTAAAGTTTCCTTTTGGCGCGCCTCTCGGTCCTGCTGGCGATGCCGAGACTCAACGTAGCGTGATTAGGGAAGCATTGGAGATTCTGGCCACGGCGATTGAACCGGGAATCATTGTGGATTCACCCCGAGTCTGGAAACATGGAAGCGCCTGACAGGCGCCACGCATCTTCGATTGTTTGAAGCATTACCTTTCTCAAAACTTGACGAAAAACGTAAGATTTTTGTAGGGTCCCGTTTCCTACTGCGTGACAGGGAGATGCAGCAACCCCTCTGGATTCGTTCGACACTAAATTCAAAAAGGAGAATTTGATGTCCAAACCGATTGCGGTCAGCGATGCTGAATTTGAGAAAAAAGTTCTAGAGTCCGATGTGCCTGTGATTGTAGATTTCTGGGCGCCATGGTGCACACCCTGCAAAATGATCGCGCCCATGCTGGAGAACATCGCTCAAGAATATGATGGGAAACTCATCGTCGCGAAAGTAAATACAGATGAAAATCCCAAATGGGCGATGAGGTATGGCGTACAGGGCATTCCCACATTGCTTTTCATTTCGAAAGGTAAGGCGGTGGGTCAGCAGGTAGGTGTGGCACCTGCCAATGTGTTGAAAAGCAAGGCGGACGCTTTATTGCGAACCCTGGCCGCATAAATTGAAATTGAGGAAGTCAAAACACGAAACCCCGAAGGCACTGTTCGGGGTTCCGTGTTTACTTGATTATGACGAGGTTTGAGGGTCCAGCCCACGGAGGCGGCATAGCTTCACGGTATCTCACCCTGAAAGGGCATGAAGATACTGAATCCCTATCTGAACGATACTGTACGTTGCCAGCCCGAGAAAGAGACCGGGAATCGCAGGCACGAATCCGCAATAACCACGCCGCACCCACCACCTCCGCCAGAGTTCAAGACCAGCAAGCGCAGTGATGACAGCAGGAATTGGAAAAAGAAATCCGATGATCCCAACCGCAAACAGGTCAGCTTTTCCAATCATCTGCTGGCGAACGCCATAGCCAACGAGCAGTACCGGCCAGGAGAACGGGTAGAACATCAATGGGAGTGCAAAACGTGATGGAATTCGGCGGAAGATACCCCAGATGACCGCACCTGCCAATGCAAGCACGTGCCAGGGATTATCCTGAAATATGAAAATTCCTGTCAGTGCAAAGAAGATATCAATGAACGGGACGAAGCGACTGCGCAGGTCCACGATCGAGAACAACGCGAATGTAAAAACAGAAAAGGCTTGAATGAAAGTCACGATGGGTTTTCTCCTTTGATATCAAAAGTGAGGGGGAACACCAAACACTTCAACTTTTTCGGAACATCCCCGGACAGTTGACAGAACAGGTGTTCTAGTATATGCTTCTGTACATGGAACCAGAGAAGCTCATGGAAATTATTCTGCCCAAAAGGTAGACAAGAAACTGTCCGGAAATATATCGAAGAGCAGAAAAACACATGATTGTCCAGAAGTCTTTCCGCTACCGCCTCTACCCCACCTATGAACAAGAGCAAGCGATGGCTATCCAATTCGGTCATGCACGCTTTGTGTGGAATTGGGCTTTGGCGTTGCGCGAGGCCGCGTACAAAGAAACTCAGAAAGGGATTGACTATTTCGATCTGAAACGTCGGATGACAGCGTTGAAACGCCAGCAAGAAACTGCATGGTTGAAAGAAGCAGACAGCCAAGTTTTGCAAGCCAAGATCAAAGACCTGGAACAGGCATATCAAAATTTCTTTGAGAAGCGGGCCCAATTCCCACGCTTCAAGAGTAAGAAACAGGATCAATCTATTCGTTATCCACAACGGTTCAAGTTTTCTGAAAACTTGGTCTATCTGCCTAAAGTTGGTTGGATCAAAATGAAAGTTCACAGACCGCTGGAGGGGAAAGCAAAGAATGTTACAGTGTCGAAAACCAAGACTGGTAAATACTTTGCCTCCATCCAGTGTGAAGTGGAACTGCCTGATCCACCCGCGCGAGGTGGCGAAATTGGGATCGACCTGGGGATCAAATCTTTTCTGGTTACATCGGAAGGAGATCAGATCAATAATCCTCGTCACTTGCAGAAGGCCGAAAAGAAGATCAAGCGATTGCAACGTCAAGTTTCGCGCCGCAAGAAAGGATCTAGTGCTAGGGAGAAGGCTCGTCTCCTCCTCGCCCGCCAACATGAGAAGGTGGCCAACCAACGTGCTGATTTCTTGCACAAGCTCAGTCGCCGTCTCGTGGATTCCTATGGGTTGATTGGCATGGAGGACTTGAATGTACGAGGCATGGTTAAGAACCGGAAGATGGCAAAGGCAATCTCCACGACCGGATGGGGTGCATTCCGTTTCATGCTTGAGTACAAAGGTAAATGGTATGGTTCTCGCGTGCATCGGATCAGTCGTTTCTACCCTTCCAGCAAGACTTGTGGTCGTTGCGGATTTGAACTACCTGAATTGGCGTTGTCCGTTCGGCGTTGGGACTGCCCGATATGTGGAGCATCCCATGAACGAGATATCAACGCTGCTATCAATATTTTGAATGAGACTAGGGCGGGAGTCGCCCAAAGTAACGCCGGTGGAGAGAGCGTAAGATGGCACCAAGACGCCACAGTTCTCACAGAAGCCGGAAACCTGACCGCTTAAGCGGAAGGTAGCTCACGTTGGGCGACCCATGAGGGCGTTTTGAATCCCCGTAGCCATTGCATCCTGTGACAGGGCAAGAAGCATGTCAGGGGAGGAATTGTAATAGTCGGGATTATCACGATATAACCTTGCCATGGATCCCAGCTCGCGCGGATATTGATTTGCCACAACACCGGGTTCGAGCCCGGAAGAGCGCAGCTTTGATTCGATGGAAGGAAAAACCTGTTTAAAGTCATCTGCCGATCCACCAAAGTTATCCAACATGGTCTGGGTGGCCCTTGGCGCAACGCCGGAGATTCCAACATCGGAGGCAGGTTGTTCCCGGTGATTTTGCTTGAAATGACCGATGCGTGTGGAAAGTTCCTGAGACCGGGCCTCGATTTCATGGCCGCGCGCAAGTCCACCCGCAACCTGAGCGTGTCTTGGGAGTCCCATGCCGCTGAACAATGTCGACATGGTATTCATTGTGTTTGCTTTTTCCAGACTGCCTAACGCTCCACCCAATCCACTCGCCATAGAAGTTTCACCACCTGCCAATGTAGTACCGCTGCCCGCGACCACGGCGCCTTCAGCACCCAGGGCGGCCCCACCCGTGGCCACCCCTGCCCCAACCAATGCAACTGTACCAACAATACCCTTGGCAGCATCCCACATTTTTCCAAGTGTTTCAGCGGCCGATCCAAGTGTGATGCGCCCCAAAATTCCGGTCATGGTCATCAACATACCGGCAGCTCCAAACAACCAGAGAATACGAATGATCCCGGCCAGTATCCCGCCAGGCAGCACTAGGTAAGTGGATGCCAGAATCCCCGCTTTGAATATTCCCCCAGCCATGATCGGCATGATCGCCACCAACACCACTCCTTTTATCCACAGCGATCGAAGCCATCTCATTTCAGGAATCACACTGGCGACTGCAAAGCTTGGACCTAAAACTGCCAGGACGAATAGTGTCGCCTGGGCAACTCCAAAGGCGAAGATCAACCCGGCAACAGCAAGCAGCGCGCCAAGCGCCAGGGCAATTGACATCAGCCCTTGCATAAACGTCACCGATCCAGCCGGGTTGATAAGCACAGGCGTAAAGCTTGCCGAAGCCATTGCGCCGACGAATTTAACCGCCAGGGAGGATGTCTCTCCCAATACGGAAGCCATCATCCACCATCCCAGGCGCACGATCATGTCAAGAAAAGGACCGCACGCAATCGCGAGCACACCTGCAGTCAGCCAGTCCCCAAGAACCTGCAAGGGTGAATCCGACTCACCCAACAGTCTATTCCAGTGATACATGGCTAGCCGAAGGACGAACAAGCCTACTGCAAGGGACCCGGCCACAGGCAGGCTCGACCTCGCCACATCAGAATACGACCCACGGGCCGGAGCCTGGATCACATCCGCGAGCACGGAGGTCCACGTGGAGATTTCTCCCAATGAAGCCCTCTCGTTTTCGTTGGCGGCTTTCATGAAAATGTTGCCAAGAGCTTCAGAGATGGTTTCAGCAGGAAAGACCAGGTGGTGGAAGATCTTTGTCACCGAACTGACGAACACAGAAGTGGAACCACCTTCGCCCTCTGGCGGCTGAGGCGGTTCGGGAGTCTCGACAGGTTGAGGAGGCGGTGGAGTGCCATCCGCACGCACGACTCCGACTTCGCTGGAAAGGACCAGAAGCAAACCAAACAGAACGCTGAGCAGAATGATGGCGCTCAGCCGCCGTGTGTTAATCCGTTTCCACATTCACAGTCCCTTCAAATTCATCCTGGTCAGTCTCGACAGTACCGGTCAAATACAGCCGCTCCCTTTTGTTCTCGTGCAATAGCTGATTCAGGCTTGCAGGGTGGATGGTGTTGCCTTTGTCTCCAAAACACATCCTTCTATAACCACACGAAAGACACTTGTCGTTGCCTTGCATGGCAGGCAGCGGAAGATTGGGTCCAATGCGCGCTGCTCGGTACATGGGCATAACCGTGCGCAAGACATCCTCATGTTCCACAATCGGGTTCATATACTCAACCTCACCCGTGACCTGGTCTAAAGCAAAGAGATAGGGGCGCCTGCCATCCGGCCATGGCTTATCACCAACGAGATCCGAGTTGCTTACAAGAGCAAACCGGAGCGCATCCTGCCTGAGATTGGAGACCAGCAGGCCAAGATAAACGCTCTTTACCCTCCCCACCGTCACCTCCCAACCCCAGACTGGAAAGTGGACGCGCAGTTTGGCATAAACACCGGGAGCAGAGAACGACACAATGAACTTCTTGAATTCACGCGAAGTATTCTCCCCCATGGGAAGCTTCATACCCGTCTTCCAATCCCTCATCATGTATGCCCAAATGCGGGCGTACTCTAAAAGGTTGTTCCACGATCCGCCCAGGTTCTCCAGCTCATTCTGTATCCCAAACGTGCTGTCAGCCCGCTTTCCGCTCTTGAACAGCAGGGTGGTTTCCGGCGCAGGCATGCTATTCGTATGATGCCGACGAAACGCCTTGACCTTGTCCACATATTCTTTCACGACTGGAATCACCGTGGAAAGACCATATCCCGTCAGGCATTCAACCAGTGTCTTGCCTGTGTTGTAATCCTCCAGAGCCAGCCACATCAGGTCGAAAACATCCTCGACTGGACGATTCCTGACATACCAGTGCGCAGCAGCCGAACAGTAGGTATACAGTAGAGCGGCCACGATGGGATTGGACTTGCCCTGGGTTTCTTTTGCAAGGATAAATATGTCTTTAGACATGCTTTTCTTTCGTATCAGAACGATCATGGCTGTCATTCCAAAGGACAACAGCTGTTTATGCCCCTGGGCGCTTGGAATACTCTTTCAAGATTTCAGGGTGAGCAGGCTGCACCCAGCGATCAAAAGCGAACATGATTCAACGCTCCAGCAGAGTAAGCAGCCAGGGATATCACATAGACCAACGCGCGCCAGGCGCCAGGCAGTTTGATTCCCACCACCTCCCTTTTCTTCATAAGAACGCGCGCCAAGATTTGAATAGTGCTCGTTACAATCAGCACGACGAACATGATCGATGTGACACTTTCTCCAAAAAAAGAGAACGTACACCAGAGCAGTCCTATCCATAACTTGACATCTCCCCCTCCCATCCAGCCCGAGCCCCATGCAGTCAGCATCAGGATGCTTCCCATCCACAGCGCGGGAGCGCCAGGAAAGTTTGCAGCGACGCCGATCAGCATGAGAGGCAAAGTGATCCAATTGGGCACTCTGCGATATCGAAGGTCATAAATTGTCACAAACAGGCACAGGAAAAATAGCGCATACATCGAGATTGGCAATGGTGTTCTCTCCACTAAGGTTTGATGTTTGAGTTCCAGAAGGCGACTGGCACACCGTTGAAATCGATGTCTGCCGCCAGGGAAGGCGGCAGGTCCCCGATGTCGGCTGGCAAAAACTCGCCCTTCTCATCGAAGGTGGAACAATTCTCACTGCATACTTCATATACAGCATTCCAAAAAAGACGATATGGGACTCGCTTTTCCCAATACGGGAGGTACTCTTCCAGGTATACCTGCAAAAACTCGGGCGTTGCCGGTTCCCAACGAAGGATGAGAGCGAAATTTTGGTAAACAGCACCGTCCACAACCTTTTCGGAAAAAAATACAAGCTTCGATTGACGAGGAAGGTATTCTCCTCCTTCCAAAATGTCTTTCATAATTACTTCAGGAAAGTCCAGGCGATACCCATCGCAAACCGCGCCGGTTTCCGTGATCTGCAAAGATATACAGGGGAATTTGTCTTTATCGTCACGGTCGGACAGATCGGTCATAGGGGATATATTCATCTGAGTACTGTCACCCACCGGCACAGGTCTGATTGTTCGTGCAATCACCAAAGAACGACCTTGCATTTCCGTAATGGTCACAGGCGTGATCGCCGAGGGTCCTTTTGCTGCGGCCTCGCTGTTATTAAATGAAGCAAGCAAAAATATTAGGGAAAGTATCGCGCGTGAAATCTTGTCCATGGTCATTAGGATAAACCACAAAAGATGGGGGTCCCCCCAGTGGTGGGATAACCACTTGCACAGATTTTTGGTTTTTCGAGTATGGGAGAAATGTAGGCAAGGAATGATGCAGAAAGAATGTCTGAATCGTACTGGCCGCCATGGCGTCATCCTTATCGCCCTGCTTGTCTCTGACACTCTCCCGCTCATAAGTCATTTTATAAGAGGTATATTCCCCCACCGCCAGAACTTTGCATATAGTTGTTACGGGTAGTTATACCCGTATACATGATATATACCCGGGACAGGCTGTAATCACACTTCAAAAGCAAGTTCTGAGGCTGAGTCAGTTATGTGTCCCTGAGATCGGGCTACCCGCCAGCGGATACTTTTTATGTCGGGCAACATGCCTTTGGTGTCCTCTCCATCTTGTTCATGCTAGAATACCAGCATTACTGTTGAGATGATCCACGTGGATCATTATGGGTTTAGATCCGGAGGCAGACTGTTGTTGCAGGGCCAATCGGTATATTCTCCGCATATAGTCGGTCGCCAGAGTCAGCTTGCAGTATTGGGGGAAATCGTATTGGATACCGCAGCACACCGACAAGCCAATGCCATCCTGATAACAGGCGAGGCGGGGGTTGGCAAGACGCGGCTCGCGCGTGAAACCGAGCTGCGCGCCAAAGAACAGGGCTTTCTAATCTTGCGGGCTGAATGCTTTGAATCTGATCAATCCGTTCCTTACGCGCCCCTGCTTGAGCTATTCGAAACTTGGTTGCGTGCTGCAAAGGACCCCGCGCCAGTTCTCACCCCACTTGCTTCCATCCTCATCAAGTGGCTTCCTTCGCTCGCAGCAGTTTTCCCGAATGTTTCACCTGCAGCCAGCCTCGATCCTGAACAGGAAAGACATCGTCTCTTCCACACTTTCACCGATTTTCTTATTCGTCTGACTGAAACTCAGCCCTTATTCATCCTCGTCGAAGACCTGCATTGGTGCGATGAGATTAGCCTACACTATTGGTTGTATCTTATACGTCATGCAGTTTCCTATCCAATCATGTTGGTGCTGACTTATCGAAATGAGCAAATCCCCACCGCACTCCACCATTTTCTCTCAGAAATAGATCGCCGACGGCTTGCCAGAGAGTTCCCGCTGGATCGTTTAACACATCCAGAGGTTGGACAAATGATCCGCGATATTCTCGGAAAGTCGGGCGTGGTCCAGAATTCGCTGACGGAGTCGATTTATCCCCTGAGTGAAGGGAATCCACTGATGGTGGAAGAGATGTTGAAGGTGTTGATTTCCTCAGGCGACTTGTTCTTTTCCCAGGGACAATGGTCGCTGAAACCCCTTACGGATGTGCAGATTCCACGCACGATACAAGACACTGTAGATCGGCGTGTGGCTGCCTTAAGCAATCCTGCGCGACGTGCCTTAACCCTCGCAGCTGTCATGGGTCGCCGCTTTGATTTCGCCTTCCTGCAAGAACTTTTGGCGCTCGACGAGCAGGCAATGTTAAGCGTTATGAAGGAATTGATGGGTACACAACTGGTCATCGAGGAATTAACCGACAGATATGCCTTTCGCCATGCCTTGACGCGTCAAGCCATTTATTCGAGGGTTTTGGGACATGAGCGCGCTGCTCTACATCTGGTCATTGCCGAGGCAATGGAACGTAAAATATCCGCCGACCAAACCGACTCCCTTGACACGCGTGTAGGTGACCTTGCTGATCACTTCTACGCTGCCCGGGTGTGGGATAAAGCACTCCTCTATTCACAACGCGCTGGGGAAATGGCGCAGGCGCTATATGCGCCGCGTGAGACCATCGAATATCTCACCCGTGCTCTGGAGGCTGCAGCTCAAATGTCGCTCCCACTCCCAATTGAAATCTTGCGCGCGCGGGGTAAAGCCTACGAAACGGCGGGGGAATTTGAAGAGGCGCGCGGCGATTACGAGCAGGCGTTGCGCGCCGCGCAGGCGGCGCACGATGCGATGGCAGAATGGCAGGGATTGATCGATCTTGGTTTTTTGTGGGCCTCGCGCGATTATGCCCGCACGGGCGAATACTTCCGGCGTGCGCTCGAACTGGCGCGAGAATTCCGTGAACCCTCCACGCTGGCACACAGCCTGAACCGGCTGGGAAACTGGCACGTGAATGTCGAACAACCGCTTGAGGCCCTGCACTTCCATCGGGAGGCGCTGGCCATTTTTCAGAAGCTGGAAGACCGCCGCGGCCTTGCACAGACCCTGGACCTTTTGGGCATGGCGAATTACCTGGGCGGCGATCTGATCCAGGGTACGGCCTGTTACGAACAAGCCATCGCACTGTTTCGCGAGTTGGACGATCGGCAGGGATTGGTTTCGAGCCTGGCGACCATGACGATGCGTGGCGGAACCTATCAAACGGATACAATGGTCCCGGCAGCGAGACTAGTTGAGTCTGCCCGCGAGGGTGAGACAGCGCTCAAAGTCGCGCGTGAGATCGGCTGGCGCTCAGCGGAAGCGTATGCCCAATTAACTTTGGGTTTCTGCCTGGGTGCGCAGGGAGAGTATGGGCGCGCACTGAATTTTGCGCAGACGAGCCTTGCAATCGCCGAAGAAATCGAACATCGCCAGTGGATAGCCGCCACCCATTGCATGTTGGGTGCGCTCTATCTTGATCTGCTGATACTGCCGATGGCGTGCCAGCACCTCGAGCCGGCGCTGGCACTGGCGCAGGAGATTGGGTCAGGGCATTGGATCCGTCACGCGGTCAGCTTCCTCGCTTCGACGTATGTTTTGCAACATGAATTCGCGCGGGCGGAATCGTTGCTCGACACTACGCTCCGATCTGAATCCGAAGCCCAATCCTTGGGGCAACGGCTTTGCTCGTGTGCGCGTGTGGAGTTGGCCCTTGCCCGCCATGATCCGAACTTGGCACTCCAGATCATCGAACAGTTGCTTGCATCTGCTGCGAACCTTTCTGAGGAGCTCGTCATTCCTCGCTTATGGAAATTGCGCGGCGAGGCGTTGGCTATACTGGGTAAAACCCACGAAGCGGAAGCGGCTTTCCTGGCGGCACGTGAGGCGGCCATCACTCAAGGCGCGCACCCATTGCTATGGCGCATTCATGTCGCGCTTGGCAAACTTCATAAAGCCCAGGCGCGCCGAGGAGAGGCAGAGGAGGAGTTTTCCGCCGCGCACCAGATCATCCACAGCCTCGCCGAGAACGTGCCCGATCAAGATTTGCGCCGTAGTTTTATCGAACAAACTACGGCAATGCTGCCTCGCCTTCGCGCGTCTTCGCCGAGACGTGCAGAGAAGAGAAAGTTCGGAGGGCTGACTGTGCGCGAACGAGAGGTGGCCGCGCTGATTGCGCAAGGCAAGTCCAACCGTGAAATTGCTGAGATCCTGGTGGTGAGCGAACGAACGATCGAGTCACATGTAACGAATATCCTGGCCAGGCTGGGCTTTACTTCGCGTACACAAATTGCAGCTTGGGCAGTCGAAGCAGGATTAGGGAAACAGGTTTAGGAAAACCCCACGCGAAAGCGGGCGGTTGGGTACACCCCTGGCCGCCCTTTTTCGTTTTCTATATACTGCCGCGCGAAACCTCCGTACCGCCATGCATTAAATTTCCGTGCTTTCCACGATGTCAAGCGCGCGCTTTTGGATAAGATGTATGCAGATGATAGCTAGATTGAGAGGAGTCTAACATGTCCCACAAACACGTGAATCGAATGATTTTGGTGTTCGCCATATTGGTTGGAGCTGCTCTTCCTGGCGCCCCAGTCCATGCGGCGCCGCCAGACCCGGAAGACGCGCTCCAGATATTCAATCGAGATGTATATGTGCTCGATGGCGTAACTCTCCGGAATCCGACCGCGGACACCTCGCCTGACGCACAACTGTATTCCAGCGTTGGAGCTGCACTCCCTCTTACCTGGGGTGAATGGTCACAGGCATCGGCTACAGCGACGGCTCGTGTGATGGGTAGTAGCCAGCGCGCGCGTACCGATGTGCGCATCCAACTATCAGGGCTCATTCCAGGTGGGGTCTATTCGATCTTTTATGGCACATTCAGCCCAGACTCCGAGAACCCGCTCTGTCCTGGGGTAGAACGGACATTACCGCTGACGGCCTTTCATCCCGACAGCCAATTGCCGGATGCCTCGTCGTTTGTTGCCGATGCCAACGGGAGGGCCGAATACCATGGGCAAGTGGAGGGTGATTTGCTCCAGGCGTTGCAGGTGTTCTACACGGTTATCTACCACTTCGATGGGATGACGTACCATCCGCTGCCCAACCGGGGTGAGTATCTTACCCAGGGCGAGGGCTGCCGCAGCTCGTTCGGCGAAGATGCCATGCGGCAACTCCTTATCTTCCAGAAGTACTAACCCGCTTTGACTTATTTCAGGAACAGAACGATATGGACACGCTCAACGGCACAGTTGCCATCGTAACCGGAGCATCTTCCGGGATTGGCGAAGGGATCGCCAAAATGCTGTCGGCCGAAGGCGTCAGGGTCGCTTTGGTTGCCCGGCGTCAAAACGAACTGGAACGTGTCGCCGAAGATATCCGGGGACAAGGCGGTACAGCCTTCGTGATACCAGCCGACCTGCGGGATGAACAGGCTCTGAGGGCAGCCGTCAAGCAGACTCAGAACACGCTCGGGCCTATTGATATTCTGGTCAACAGCGGCGGAATCATCAATGTCTCTCCCGTCCATGAAATGGACATGCAGGCCTGGGATGCCAATATGGATATCAATTTACGCGCGCCCACAGTACTTTGCGCCGCCGTGCTTCCGGGGATGCGGGAACGGAAACGAGGCTACATCATCAACATCGCCAGCGAAGCAGGCGTCTTTATCTATGGCGGCATGGGGGCTTATGCTGTCAGCAAGCATGCGTTGCGGATCCTGACCGAACTGATCCAGGAAGAGAACCAGGATTTTGGGATCAAGGCCTGGGCAATTTGTCCGGGCTTCGTGGATACGCCATTGGCGTCATGGGCTCCGAGTGCGAATCGGAGCAGTATGCTTACGGTCGAGGAAGTGGTAGGTATCGTTCGCTTCGTGTTGACCCAAGGACTGAACGTCAAATTGGGGCCTGAAATTCTAATACGCACGACTCATAGCCCATAGTCACATGACTGATATGCAAATCTCGGATTTTCGAGTATGCTAGAAACATGGACAAGGAAAGGCGTAGAAGGAATATCCGAATCGTGCTGGCAGTCATGGCGATCATCCCAATCGCCCTGCTTGTCTATAATCTGATTTTTCTTCGGACGGACTATGGTGGAGATTCAATCTGGGAAATGGCATACCTGGTTTTCGGTGTACCTATCCTGGTATTCAACTTCTGGGCCTGGGCACATCCCGAAATCATCGAATACTTTTTGTGGGGCAACCAAAAAGACGGGAAATAAACTAACCCACGCGTAGATACTTGACCTCGGCGAGGAGTGGCAGGGCCAGTCGCATCGAATCGGTGGTCGCAAGTACTCCAGGCGGTGCAAGATAGCCCGCCCGGCCGNNGTCACTCCCAGAGGCTGTAGCACTTCAAGCACTGCGCGCAAGATCAGTTCCCTATATTTCGGAACGTCAATGTCGCGTGGATCAGGGGGAGAGGGCAAATCCCAGGCGTGTACACCCGGTCCAGGAGCCATATAGATAAAACGTACCCGCTGGCCTCTCTCTTTTGTCACACCCTGTACTTGTAATTGCCGCGCTGCCACTGCAGGAGGGGACAAAACGCTGTACTGATTCAGGTCACGGCTCAGGGTCTGCGTGACCACCAATTCCTCCAAAGGAATCTCCCTGTTCTTCAGGGCGGACAGCTTTTCCTGTATCATCTCCAATACTTCGGGCAGGAGGCTTGCCAGTCTGCCTGGGTCCTTTTCCTTTGCCAGAATCTGGATCACTTGTCTCTGTATGTCCGCCGTAAGAGCACAGGTGTCGCCGCGCCGCAAGGCAACTCCGCGGATCTTGTGTTCCCCATTTTCTGCAACCCCGAAAAATCTGTTGGAGACCGATATGGCAGGATTCTGTCGCGAAGCAAGAAAGGCAAACCAGGAATACACATTTTCCAATTGCATCGGCAAACCTGTTTTCTCCTCGATCTCGTCCACCAGCGCTTCATAGTCATCTTTCGAAGCATTGGGCAGCCAGGCAAAAGCGCTGTCCACGTAGCGGTGCAGAACAAGGCCGCCTCTCCCCTCGACGATGACTTTGACCTGCTTGATTGCCTTTCTCGAAAGATACGAGACGACCTCGTGCGAATTGATGCGTCCAAAGATGGAATTGGCAAAACGCAGGCGTCCGTAACAGACAACGGTAAGCCATTTCAATGCATCCGTGACCGCCTCATAATCCTGCATCTTTTCAATCACCCTGTAACGCTGACGCGTGGTGTGGTAGCGGAGATCATTCTTCTCCATCGTTTTCAGCAGTCGTTTGAGAGCCAGCCGTTTATCCCGCATGGGTTGAAGCGTTTGGGGAATCAGCCCGGGACGGGATAGGATCTTTACGCCCAACTCCGGGATCTCAAAGCCTTCACCTTCGTCCTGGATACCCACCACCGTCTCAGGCGAGACGTTGTACTTGATCATGATGGATGCCATTTTTGAGCTGAAGTCCATCACGGCAACATTCGGATATATTCCAAGTGGAGGCTGTTGAATCAGCCCGCCGCGGGCGGCCCGGTAATATTCATTGAAGGTCTTGGCGATCTCCGCCTTTTGGCGCTGGTACGGGACAAGGATTCGCTTCTTTAGTGCAGTCAGGACCTGCATGGCGGAGATTGCCGCGCCAGGCGAACGCCTGGCAACTTCCTGCAAAGGCAGACTGCTCAGGCGCGTCTGCTCGATTGCCCCGATCAAGCGGTACTGGTTGTAGCTCATGCAGTTTTCGACATCCACGTGCCAGCGTCCACGCAGGTGAACCTGGGGTGCGCGATAGTGGGCGCGGCCATAATTGAAAAACTTGACCGCTTTGCGCCGCAGGACGGGTACAGACGGGCCGCGGTTCAGGTTGAAGGGTGTGCCCGTTTTCTCGGATAATTCCAGCAATCGCGGAAACAGCCAGCCATCTCCGAAATGGGTATGAATGACATCCGGATCATGGGAGGACAAGACGCCGTTCAGGATGCCAAGCAGTTCCCGTGGTTTGTCGAGGGGCAGTCGCAGGAAGGATTTGCCAAACTTTGCAATCAAATACCTGGGAGTCTTGTAAGTTGGATCGGTGTCCGGTCGCAGACTCAAGAGCCTCAAGTTCGGCAGTTCTGGGTCGAGCTCATCAAGCGAGTCCAGTGTCTTGATGCCGATCAATCTCCCGTCATCCTCCGCCGTGACCTCACAGCGCGCCATCATGAAGATGTCGTGAGCCGCGGCAAATCGCACGGTCAGGGGGATGTCCACATCGTAAAAGATCAGGTCGGGAAATTCCTCCTGTGCCTTGCGGGATAGTTTTCCAAAGATCGCCGCGTCGGAAACCCCAATCCCCATAACCTCTTGAGGTCCATCGAACAAGTCCTCCCTGGTTACACGCGTCAGGTTGACCGACTCTTTTGGGTAATTCCTTCTAATGAATACTCCCAAGTCGTGCAGTTGCTCCACCAGCCCGCGCGCATAAAATACAGTTTCGAAGTCCCGATGGAAGGAATGTGGCCTGCCGTCCTCCCCCACCAGCCACACGACCACACCGTTCTCCGGATGTGCATATAAGTCAAACAGCCAGCCGTTAAGTTTTTTCATTCAGCAATTTTTTCAGATCTTCGATTTCGCCCCTCAATTCCCCCATCTGCCTGCAGAACTCCTTGTGAAGTTCGCTGATCTCATGGTTATTGTTCTCATGTTCCCACACCTGGATAATAATGAGCGCGGCTTCCAGGGGCAGCAGGTTCACCGCCTCGGCAATCGCCGACCGATTCTGCAGGATTTCATTGCAATATTTCTCGATGATCCTCTGCTGATTGGGGGAAAGCTCACCGGCAAGAACCCTGATTTCCGCAATGACTTTGTGCGCCAACTGCGTGGGGGAAAGATTCCTGTTTTGATCGCTGTCATGAAAGTCCATCTCGCCACCTAAAAAAGCGAAATTTGGGAGGCGTCTGTCGAAGCACGTTCCGCCACAGGAACGACCTCGTCAGCAACGGCGGCGAGAACAGGGAAAAAGCGGTTGTATTCCTCCGTGTATCGACGCGGGACAAGGGCGACGACCGGGTTGCTAAGAGATAGGCGCCTGGCGTACAGGCAGCACTTCTCCAGGATGCGATCGCGCAGGGACAATTTCACGTCGGCATTGTAGCAATGGTGAAAAAAATTGGATATCAGAGTAGGTCTGTTTTGCATGTCGGCTTCCATGAGCAGATCCAGAAGTTGAAAACAAGTCATGGGACGCTTGATCTTCGGGTTGTCCAGTGTTTCCCTGATCTTGAGAGTATGTCTGCGGACGGCACGGTATAGCGTATCGCGGTCTGGAAGCCACTCATCCACGGTAATCAGGTTGAAGGAACCGCGCAAGGCCAACTGCACGATCAGTTCGGTAAGCCTCTCATGCTCTTTACCAGCGGTCTCCACGACCTGCAAAAAACCAAGCTGGTGGGAAGTAACCCAGTGTGCGGCGCGAAAAGGGTGGCGCGCATCCTCAACCACTCGAAGCGCGGCCGGAACGTTTGTGTGGTTATCCATTCATACAGAATAGAGCAACCACACAAGAATGAACATCCGCCGAGGGATGATTTAGGGGATGATTAAGTGATTAACCAATATGCCGAGGCAGATATAGCCTCAACATATCGCACGCCCCTACATACAGGAATCGCCTCTCTTGACGATAGAACAGTTGTTCTAATATAATCTTAATCATGTCTATCTGGAAACTCATTTGTTACTGGATAGGCTTGCGCTCTGATCCCGGCCCTCGTTATTACAAATTCAGTGAAAGCACACAAGTCACGCTAAAGACACTCGCCGAGCACGATGGCCGACCTGCACATAAACTTGCCCAAGACCTGATAGCAGCCGGCCTCTCTCAGTATTATTCGATTGACGAACAGATGAAAAAATGGGAGACCCTTTCAGCGCGGGAGCGGGATGTGGCCGCCTTGATATGCCTGGGGCACTCAAACCAGGAGATATGCGAACGGCTCGTTATCGCTCCCGGAACGGTCAAGACCCACATAACAAACTTGCTTCGCAAGTTTCAATTAACCAGCCGGTATGAACTTCGCAACTTGCTTGCAGATTGGGATTTCAGCGCATGGGAAAAATAATCCCTCAATTCATTCCAATGGAAGAAGTCCTGGAACTCCGGGAGAATAATCACCTGGAAGTGCGAAACGATATTCCGAACGCTAGGGTAGTCGGACTGACGCCGATGGGATACGACGAAGAAATCGGGTTATGGGAAGAGCTGGAGCATCGAAACAGGTGCAGGGACGTGCTTATCGACAATCTGTATATTTCTCAACTTCATTAGTCGCAATTCTGCTTCTGGGTCTGAATTTCTTACTGATAAAAACTATGCGAGTTTTACCAATTGCGGTCTCGAATGGGGAACACGTTTTACCTCGCCGCGCGCTTCAAGGTCCAGCTTGACTGTAGTAACATACCAGGAAACCGAACCATTGAATTTTCCATCCACCTCTTTTTCCACCGCACGGGTTAGTTTCATAAAGGTCATTTCCTTTTGCGCGCGCAAGGTGGATAAGATTGCCTTGCGAATGATTTCATACTTTTCCTTGCTGATATTGACTCCCTGCTTCTTTTCAGGATGAAGGGTGCGAATCTGATCTTTCATTCCAATCTCCTCTGTTGGGGAGGACATTTTACTCCCAATCACAGGAGGCGACCAGCATCCAGATCAGAGTCAACGTCTTCTCGCCAGGGTTGTAACAATCACGCAGACAACAAAGCCAAACCACAAGAAGAAGTTCCTGATCAAGTCCTGAACATGTTCATTTGTAAGTTGTGACATCTCACCTCGGAATGCTGGTTATTGGAATCATATAGTTGCTACCATGGGTACCATCATCAAAGCGGATAGCACAAGAAGGAACACACTGACAACAACCGCATCGACGATATCTTTCCTGGGTATTCTGCGCAGAGCTTTCATCCTGCCGCCCCACCACGAAGGCATTTGCAAACGGGAATATCTCATATAAAATTTCCTTCGCATTCCATCCACCAACTGAGCCGCACCTAATTTCACTCCTATCCTAGGTAGCGCAGTGGGCATATTCTTCCGCAGCAACAATATCCTTGATAAGTCGCTGGAGGTCGTCAATTGGCGTGGGCTTTG